>MDSZ01211524.1_pt1 | contig 10815 bp, 5 predicted proteins | sample 811201 | NCBI WGS metagenome assembly MDSZ01 (sample SAMN05326647, study PRJNA326480) | marine metagenome | isolation source: seawater | place: Indian Ocean: North | collected 2010
TCTTCTAATAGTTACAGTATTAGAGTCAACTTCTTTTTTTCCACAAATAAGAAGTATTGGGATTTTTGTATTGGAATGTTCGCGAATTTTGTAATTTAAATTATGATTTTTTAAATCTACATCGCACGAAATGCCTGAGTTTTTAATTTTTTTATTAATTGATAAGGCATATTCATTGAAGTCTTCAGATATTGGTATTACCATACTCTGAAGTGGAGTAAGCCAAAAAGGTAACTTTCCTGAATAATTTTCAATTAAAATTCCAATAAACCTTTCCAAAGAACCAAACAAAGCTCTATGAAGCATTACTGGAATTTTCTTTGAACCATCAGTATCTACATAGCTTGCTCCTAATCTTTCAGGTAAATTTAGATCAACCTGTAAAGTACCACATTGCCAATCTCTCCCGATTGCATCTCTTAAAACAAATTCTATTTTAGGTCCATAGAATGCACCCTCTCCCTTATTAATACTATATTCAAGTTTTGAAGCTTCAATTGCTTTAATCAATGCAGCCTCAGATTTATCCCATACGATATCATCTCCAACTCTTAAATCTGGTCTATCTGAATATTTAAGTATTACGTTTTCAAATCCTAAATCTTTATAAATTTCGAGAATTAAATTTGTGACTGACAAACATTCTTCAGTAATCTGATCCTCAGTGCAAAAAATATGTGCATCATCTTGGGTGAAAGCTCTTACTCTTAAAAGTCCGTGTAACGCACCTGATGGCTCATATCTATGAACTTTTCCAAATTCAGACATTTTAAAAGGAAGATCTCTATAACTTTTTAATCCTTGGTTAAATACTTGAACGCAACCAGGACAATTCATTGGTTTGATTGCAAATATTTTTTGATCAGGTGTTTCAGATGTGTACATATTTGCTCCAAATTTTTCCCAGTGTCCAGATTTTTCCCAGAGCTTTCTATCTAAAATTTCAGGAGTATTTATTTCTTTGTAACCTGCTTGATCTTGTTTATATCTCATATATGAAACAAGTTTTTGAAATAAGGTCCATCCTCTTTCGTGCCAAAATACTGCTCCTGGACTTTCTTCTCTAAAATGGAATAAATCCATCATCTTTCCAAGTTTTCTGTGATCTCGTTTTTCAGCCTCTTCAATTCTCTTTAAATAATCATCTAAGTCTTTTTGAGTTGACCAGCTTGTACCATAAACTCTTTGCAACATTTCATTATTTGAGTCTCCCCGCCAATAGGCTCCTGATACTTTTGTGAGTTTGAAAAACTTTCCTATTTTTCCCGTTGATGTTAAATGTGGCCCCCTACAAAGATCATGCCATTTTCCGTGAAAATAAATTGAAACATCTTCTCCTTCTGGAATACTTTCTATAATTTCAGCCTTATATATCTCACCAATTTTTTTAAAATGATCAATAGCTTTTTTTCTAGGCCAAACTTCCCTAGTTGTTTTCTCGTCTCTTTCTACTATTTCTTTCATTTTATTTTCAATTTTATTTAAGTCATCATCTGTAAATGGTTCTTTTCTTGCAAAATCATAATAAAATCCATCGTCAATAACAGGTCCAATTGTAACTTGGGTTCCAGGAAATAGTTCTTGGACTGCCATTGCTAATATATGAGCAGTATCGTGTCTTATTGTTTCAAGACCCTCTTTATCTTTAGATGTAAATATTTTTATTGAGCAATCTTTTTCAATAACTGTGTTTAAATCCTTTAATTTACCATCAATACTTATTAGTAAAGCACTTTTAGAAAGAGATTTACTGATTTTTTCAGCAACTTCTAATCCAGTTACTTTTTTTTCAAAGTTAATTTTATTTCCGTCTGGTAGAGTTATATTTAACATTAATTAATTAGTTTTTTATACTCTGAATATGTAGAAAAACACATTTTTTCAACATTAAATTTTTTAGTAACATTTTTTCTACCTTCATTCCCAATACTTTTTAACAAATTTTTATCCATACTTAAAACTTTTAAGATTTTTGCACTTAATGACTTTGCGCTTCCAGCATCAAATAAAAACCCCGTTTTTTCATCAATGATAGTTTCATTAGAGCCTCCTATGTTACTTGCAATAATTATTTTTTGCATAGATTGAGCCTCAACTGCGACTCTTCCGAATGCTTCTGGCTCTATAGAAGCTGACACTATTATATCAGAAATTTTATAAGCTAATGCCATATTTTTACAATGATCTATAAATTTTAATTGTTTTGTCATTCTATATTGTTCACTTAATCGAATAAGTTTTTTTTTATATAGATCTCTTCCTTGTTCATTACCTAAAATAACGGCGTAAAAAGCCTCATACCCGAGCTCTATATTTACTAAATTCACAGCTTCTATAAATAATTCCTGCCCTTTCCATGATGTCAGCCTTCCTGGTAGTAAAATAATTTTTTTATTCTCCTCAATTTCCCACTTGTTTTTAAGTTTGATTTCTTCACTATCAATTGTTGTTGTTTGATCAAAATAATCGACGTTAATACCTCTAAATATAACTAATAATCTTTTATTTAAATCAATAAATTCCGAATAATTTTCTTTTATGTGAGAAAAAATAAAGTTTGATCCTGCTATTATTAGTTTAGATCTTACCATTATCGAATTATAAAATTTTTTTAATTTATTATTAAAATTGTATGTACCATGAAAAGTAGTTACAAAATTTCTCCTTGTAATTTTTGTTGCTAAATAACAAGACCAAGCAGGCGCTCTACTCCTTGCGTGTACAATATTAATATTAAGAAAAAATATAATAAATATTAAAATTATTGCATTTATAAAAATCAATAATGGATTTTTAGTATTAACAGGTAATTTTATTACTTTAACTTTTTTTTTGTCAATGTATTTGAGCAAATCACCACCACTTGTAACTATATAAGATCCACAATTTTTCTCATATAGATAATGAGCAATATCATAACAGCCTGTTTCTGCACCTCCATATCCAAGCTTAGGTATAACCTGCAAAACTTTTATTTTTGATGGCATTTATATGCTTATAATAATATCATAAGTTAGCAGTAAAATTTATGCCAAAATTTAAATTTGTTAAAATTTCTAAGAATAAAAAAATAAGATATTTAATTAACAATACATCTAGCGACATTTACGTTGTTTTTTTACATGGATTTAAATCAGATTTAGAAGGGGATAAACCAAGAGCAATATATGAATTTTGTAAAAAAAAAAAGATAGGTTTTTTAGCCCATGAATATTCTGGTCATGGAAAATCTTACGGGAAATTTGAAGATGGCACAATCACGAGTTGGACTGAAGATACAAAAAAAATAATAACAAAAAAAATAAAAAATAAAAAGTTAATTTTAGTTGGATCTAGTATGGGTGGATGGATTGGGTTAAATTTGTTTAAATCTTTTAATAAAAAAATTCTAGCATTTGTTGGAATTGCACCAGCTCCTGAATTTTTAGAAAGACTTATGTGGAAAAATTTTACAGAAAAAGTAAAGAAAAAATTAATTAAAGAAAAAATTTATATATTTAGTCATGGCGGATTTGAATATAATATTTCATATAATTTAATTAAAGACGGTAGAAAAAATAAAATTTTTAATAAAAATTTTAAAAATAATATTTTTTTAACAATATTGCATGGAAAAAAAGATGACGTTGTACCGATTTCAATATCTAGAAAAATCTTGAATATTTTTAAAAAAGCAAACAAAAAATTAATTATAATTAAGAGTGGAGATCATAGTTTATCGAAAAAAAATAATTTAAAAAAACTGATTAGAGAAATCGATAATATTTATAACAGTTTGACCTATAAGCTTTAAATCTTAAAAAAGGGGTTATTTTTAACTTGCGATGTCTGTTTTTTTATTTGTGATTGGACTCTCGAGTTTATCAAGCATTTCTTTAGGGCAGACCTGATAAAATTTATAAACTTCTGTTTCGAAATTTTCTATAATTTTCCTGGAAACTTCTGATTTTGTTTCATTAAAATGTTTCTTAACTAAAACTTTTAGACTATTAATCCAAAATTTAGTTTCAATTTTTTGCCATACTATTGTTTCAGGATTTGCTTTGTTCTGAAATATATTTTCAGGGTCATAGACAAAGCCCATGCCTCCCGTCATCCCAGCTCCAAAGTTATCGCCAACATCACCCAATATAACGATTGTCCCACCTGTCATATATTCACAGCCGTTAGATCCACAACCTTCAACAACTGCTGTTGCTCCAGAATTTCTTACTGCGAATCTTTCCCCAGCTTGACCAGCGGCAAATAAATTACCAGAAGTCGCTCCATAGAGAACAGTATTTCCAATTATTGTATTATCTTTAGATAATAAATTACTTTCATCGCGGAGTTTAATTGTAACAGTTGCTCCAGATAACCCTTTGGCAACATAATCATTGGCATCACCTTTTAATGAGAGTTTTAAACCTTTAATACCAAAAGCTCCAAAAGATTGTCCTGCAGATCCTTTAAAATTTAAATTTATACTCTCAGGTTCAATTTTATTATCTCCATATTTTTTATATAGATGGTAAGAAATTCTAGTTCCAACTGCTCGATTAGTGTTTTTGATAATATATTCTTTTTCAATTTCTTTATTATCTTCTATAATATTTTCAATCTCTGGCCATATTTTTTGATCTAATGTATCAGGTACTTCATTAATTATTTGTTTTTCACAATATCTTTTATTTTTTCCAGGGTCAGCTTGGACAAATAGAGGATTTAAGTCCAAATCGTCTAAATTAGATGATCCTTTACTAATTTGCCTTAATAAATCAGTTCTTCCAATTATTTCATTTAGATTTTTAAATCCTAAATCAGCTAGTATCTCTCTCACTTCTTGAGCTATAAACTTAAATAAATTTACGACTTTCTCTGGAGTTCCAACAAATTTTTCTCTTAATTTTTCATCTTGAGTACAAACACCTACGGGACAAGTATTTGAATGACATTGTCTAACCATAATACATCCCATTGCAACGAGTGCAGTTGTTGCAACTCCAAATTCTTCTGCTCCCATCATTGCAGCAATAATAACGTCTCTTCCAGTCTTAATACCTCCATCAGTTCTAAGTGTTACTTTGTGTCTTAAATTATTTAAAGTTAACACTTGATTAGCTTCTGTAAGACCCATCTCCCAAGGTATTCCAACATATTTTACACTTGTTTGAGGAGTTGCACCAGTTCCACCTGAATGACCTGAAATTAAAATTATATCTGCTTTTGCTTTTGCTACTCCTGCAGCAATTGTACCAATACCTGAAGACGCCACTAATTTTACACCAACTCTCGCATTGGGATTAATTTGTTTTAAATCATATATCAGTTGTGCAAGATCTTCGATTGAATAAATATCATGATGAGGCGGAGGAGAAATTAAAGTTACACCTGGAGTAGAGTGTCTAAGTTTTGCTATCTCACTAGTTACTTTAAATCCAGGAAGTTGTCCTCCCTCTCCAGGTTTCGCTCCTTGCGCTATTTTAATTTCAATTTCATTGCAATTATTTAAGTAATCAATAGTTACCCCAAATCTTGCTGAGGCAATTTGTTTTACCCTCGAATTTGCTGTATCTCCATTATCTAAAACTTTAAATCTAGATTTGTCTTCTCCACCTTCTCCACTGCAGGAAGCTCCTTTTATTCTATTCATGCCAATAGCTAAAGTTTCATGAGCTTCTTTAGATAAAGCTCCATGAGACATGCTTCCACTACCAAATCTTTTTAATATTTCCTCAATTTGTTCAACATCATCAATTTTAATAGGTTTTTTTTCCTTGAAACCAATTAAATCTCTTAAACTTATTGGTGGTAAATCGTAGATGCCTTGAGAGTATTTCTTGTAAATTTCATATGAACCTTTGGTAACTGCAGTTTGTAGCATGTGAATTAATCTTCCTTGGTACTGGTGGGTCTCACCAGTTTTTCGATATCTATATATTCCACCAATTGGAAGTACATTATTATTACTTGAAAATGCTTGTTTATGGATATTTCTGATTTTTTTTTCTATGCCAGTAAGTCCTATTCCTGAAATTTTAGATAGTACTCCTGGAAAAAAATTATTTACAATTGTCCTGCTTAAGCCAACAGTTTCAAAATTACATCCACCTCTGTATGAACTAATCACAGAAATTCCCATTTTCGACATTATTTTAAGTAAACCTAAATTGACTGATTTTATGTATCTTTTTACACATTCATCATATTCAAAGTTTCCAAATAATTTTTTGCTATACCTTTGATACAAACTGTCAAATGCGAGATATGGATTTACGGTAGTAGCTCCAACACCTATAATTGTTGCAAATGAATGAGTATCCATTGCATCACCTGTTTGAACATTAATTGAGGCATATCCTCTTAATTTAAGTTTTACTAGATATGTATTTATTGCACCTACGGCAAGTAGTATCGGTATAGGTAGTCTAATATCCGAAACATTTTTATCAGTCAAAACAATTTGAGTAATTCCTTGTCTTACAGCAATTTCTGCTTCCTTTTTTAAATTTTCTAAAGCTTCATCTAAACTTTGTTCTATTGCGAAAGTACAATCAATTATTTTCAAGTTTTCTTTAAAATAATTCGTAAATTTTTCAAATTGAGTGTTTGAGAGTATAGGGCTCTCCAAAACATAGATATTTTCCTGGGTTAGGTTATTAAAGTCTAAAATATTGCCAAGATTTCCAAATCTAGTTTTTAAACTCATAACTTTATTTTCTCTAAGTGAATCGATTGGAGGATTTGTTACTTGACTAAAATTTTGTCTAAAATAATGATAAAGAGGCCTATATTTGTCTGATAAAACTGCTAAAGGAGTATCGTCTCCCATAGATCCCGTTGCCTCTTTTGCGTCCTCAGCCATTGGGTGAAGAATTAATTCTAAATCTTCTAAACTATAACCAAAAAGATATTGTCTTTCTCTAAGATTAGTGCCTTCAAATAAATTTTTTTCATTTTGTATTGGAAATTTTTTATCTAAATCGATTATTTGGCTATTAAAATGTTTATATTCTTTAGCTAAATAATTTTTTATTTCTGTATTTCTAAAAATTTTACCTTTTTCAATTCTTATTCCTAAAATTTCTCCTGGACCCAGTCTACCTTTTTCAATTATAATTTTCTCATTTATGTCAATCATACCTGTTTCGGAACCTGCAAATAAGAGTTTATCTTTTGTTACTGTATATCTCATAGGTCTTAGTCCATTACGGTCGGATGCAACAATAACCCATTCATTGTCTGTACCTGCTATAGCAGCTGGTCCATCCCAAGGTTCCATGGAACTGTTTAAAAAGTTAAACAATTGTAAATGCTCCTTTGGAAGCACTTTGCTTTTTTTTGACCAAGCATCTGGTATAAGCATCAACTTTGCTAGAGGAGCAGAATGACCCGAGGTAGTAAGTAATTCAAAAACATTATCCAATGATGCAGAGTCTGAATTTCCTGATGGTATTACTGGTTTTAAATTTTCGATATTTTCAAAAAGTGGAGATTGCATTTCTTGTTCATGAACTTTCATCCAATTAATATTTCCTTTTAAAGTATTTATTTCACCATTATGCGCCAATGATCTAAATGGTTGTGCTAAATCCCAACTTGGAGCGGTGTTGGTAGAAAATCTTTGGTGAAAAATTGAGTATCTTGAGACAAATCTATCATCTTTAAGGTCTGGATAAAAATCGTCTATAGCTTCAGCCAGAAACATTCCCTTATAAATTATAGATTTAGAACTAAATGAGCATATGTAGAAATCTTTTAATTGATTGTTTAAAGCTTTTTTTTCAATTATTCTTCTAGTCTCATATAAAGTTCGATTAAGATCTTTTGCTTTAAGATTTTTATCATTATGTTTAAAAAGAATTTGAGTTATTTCTGGTCTTGTGAGCTCTGCCTTTTCTCCTAGAACTGAAGGATTTACTGGAACTTGCCTCCAGCCATATATACTAAAGTTATTTCTCGTCAATTCACTCTCAACAATTGTTCTGCATGCTTCCTGAGCTCCATAATCATTTCTTGGTAAAAAAATCATTCCTATACAAAGTTCAGAATTATCGTGTGAATGACCGGTAACTTCAATTTTTTCAATAAAAAAGTCAGTAGGAATTTCAATATGTATACCTGCCCCATCTCCCGTCTTCCCATCAGCATCTATTGCTCCTCTATGCCAGACGGCTTTCAATGCTTCAATTCCTGACTCAACAACTTTACGTGACTTTTTTCCTTCCGTCGAAACTACAAGTCCTACACCACACGCATCATGCTCCATGCCTTCATGGTAAACATAATTCTCTTTTAATTTTTCCAAATTTTTTTTTCTTAAATTTTTCATGCAACTTTATTTTTCAATTGTATTTTATTTTTTAAAAATTTATCGATATTGTCTGATGCATCTCTTCCATCTTTTATTGCCCACACAACTAAAGAAGCGCCTCTTACAATATCTCCTGCAGCAAACACACCTGGCACTGATGTTTCCATAGTATCAAAGTCTGCTTTGATTGTGCCCCATCTAGAAACTTGTAAATTTCTTTCACCGAATAAGTGGGGTAAATCTTCTGGGTCAAATCCCAAGGCTTTTATAACTAAATCAGCTTTAATATCAAACTCGGAATTATTTTCTTCTATTGGCTTCCTTCTACCACTTTCATCTGGTTCACCTAATTTCATTTTGGATGCTTTAACTATCTCAACTTTGTTTGTTCCTAAAAATTTTTTAGGACTGGACAACCAAATAAATTCTACTCCCTCTTCCTCTGCATTTAAAACTTCACGAGCAGACCCTGGCATATTTTCTTTATCTCTTCTGTATAGGCATTTAACTGAACTTGCATTTTGTCTTATTGAAGTTCTTACACAATCCATTGCTGTATCGCCCCCACCAATTACAACAACATTTTTTCCTTCAGCATTTAAAATTCCATTATCAAATAACTCGACACTATCACCTAGACCTTTTTTATTTGAGGCAGTTAAAAATTCCATGGCTGGGTAAATATTTCCAAGATCACTGCCAGGAAGATCAACTTCTCTTGCTTTATAAACTCCAGTAGCAATTAAAATTGCATCATGTTTTTCTTTTAATTCTTTGAATGATTTATCTTTTCCTACTTCAAAATTATTTATAAATTCAATTCCACTTTCTTTAAGATATTTTATTCTCCTTAATACAACATGCTTTTCAAGCTTGAAATTAGGAATTCCATAAATTAATAAGCCTCCAGATCTATCATAACGATCGTAAACAGTAACTTTATAATTTTTTTTTCTCAACTCTTCGGCACATGCAAGACCTGCTGGCCCAGCTCCAATTATGCCAATACTTTGGTTAATCTCATTTCTTACATCTATTGGTTTGATCCAATCATTTTCCCAAGCTGTTTCGGTCAAAAATTTCTCAACGGAGCCAATAGTTACTGTTCCATGGCCAGATTGCTCTATTACACAATTGCCTTCACACAATCTATCCTGGGGACATATTCTTCCGCAAACCTCTGGCATATTATTTGTACTTTGAGATAGTCTATATGCTTCCTCTAATCTGCCCTCAGCTGTTAATTTTAACCAATCAGGAATATTGTTGCTTAAAGGACAATGAACTTGGCAAAAAGGAACACCGCATTGTGAGCATCTACTAGATTGAGCCTTCGCTTTCTCATCAATAAATTCTCTATAAATTTCCTTAAAGTCTTTATTTCTCTCATCTATTGACCTTTTAGGTGGGTTTTGTTGACCTATCTTTACAAATTTAAGCATTTTATCTGACATAGTGGGCTGCTTATATATTATTAAATGATACCTAAAAAGCTTATAAGGGTAAGTAATATTTACCTTATTTTAAAAAAAATTGTGTTTTTTCAATGTTTTTTACTAAATTGCATATGTAATATGCATTAAACGTATTGCTTTTATTTCAAATTATATAGTTTACCAATAAAAAATAGATGTCATTGATATATCTTCAAACTTTTATTTTGTCATTTATACAAGGTGTTACTGAATTTATCCCTATAAGTTCATCAGCACATTTATTAATATTTTCTAAAATTTTTAAAAGTTACAATAATTCTGTTTTATTTGATGCAAGCCTACATTTGGGTTCCCTAATCGCAATTACTCATTATTTCTGGAAAGACTTAATTAATTTTTCAGATAATAATAAAGTTCTTAGATTATTAGTTATCGGATCTTTCCCATTAATTATAGTAGGTTACTTTTTTTATGAATATAACATTTATGAAAATCTCCGTAATATTGAAGTTATAGCATGGTCTACTCTATTTTTTGGAATTTTACTCTACTTTTCTGATAAGTTTATTGTTAAAAAATCGTTCACGAAAGATTTAAACTTTCGAAATATATTTTTAGTTGGATTATTTCAGATATTAGCTTTAATACCTGGCGCAAGTAGGGCAGGAATTGTAATAACTGGAGCAAGAATTCTTAATTTTAATAGGTACGATGCTGCAAAAATTTCTTTCATCCTATCTATACCTGCCTTATTAGGTGCAAGTATTCTTACTTTGAAAGATACGTTTTTTAATAAGGAAAATCTTGATTTTAACATAATATTAGGGATTATATTCTCATATCTATTTTCATACCTGACAATTAAATATTTTCTAATTTATACAAAGAAATTTTCATTAAATATATTTGTAGCCTATAGATTATTAATATCTTTAATTTTGTTTTATTTTATTTATTTTTAATTCAGGGACAATTTGAGAAATAAGAACTCCTAATATAATAAACACACATCCAATAATATTGTTTAGATTGAGTATTTGACTTAAAAGAAACCATGCAGAGATAGTTGCAATGACCCCCTCTAAA
>MDSZ01165568.1_pt1 | contig 10814 bp, 6 predicted proteins | sample 811201 | NCBI WGS metagenome assembly MDSZ01 (sample SAMN05326647, study PRJNA326480) | marine metagenome | isolation source: seawater | place: Indian Ocean: North | collected 2010
CTTCTTTATTTGATCCTTCTTTTTTCCTTAAAATTTTGTAATCAGATTTCTTTTCTACTAGGGATATGTGTTCATCTAGTATATGTATAAATGCTTGACATAAATTTTCTTGGGAAAGATTTCTTTTACCTAAAGACTTATTTAATTCCTCATATGTAATGAAACCTCTATGAGTACCTCTACCCATCAATCTAGCAAATGATTTAGTTATTATTCGTTCCACAGCAAAAATGTTAGAAGACTTATATAATAGGTAATTTAAAAAAATCTATTTTAAATTTGACCAATTTAATTGATTTTTTGTAATTTTTTGAGCTCTTTTAGCTCATTGAAGGTATTTTCATTAAAATCTTTAGAAAATTTCGACTCTAGCTCCTCAATTCTTTTCTCAAGCTCATAGTTTTTTAGATCTCTTTTTATTTCAGAGAGTAGATCAATAATTTTTTCCTCATTTTTTTCATTTAACTCGACAATATATTTTATTGACGCAAACTTGAAAATTTTTTCAATGATATTTTTGTCGATATCTAAAGTCTCTATATTTGAGACTTGTTCATTGTTTGTTAGCTCGTTTCTGATTTTTTCAAAAATTAAACGATTTTCTTTAGTAAATAGATTAACTTCTTTAATTAAATTTAAATTATTTTGGAAAAAATTAAGATTCTTTAAAATAATGCAAATAAATGAGAATTCTTTAATCTCAATTGACGAAATATTTTTACTATCGTTAAAATATTTTTGGGTTGAATTTAAAGACTTTTGAATTTTATTATTATAAAATGTTTTTTTAAAATTTTGATTTGGAGTAAGTTCTGACAATTTTTCTAAATAAAATTCCAAAGTATATTTTTTCATTAGATTGTCTTTAATACTACTTGATATTTTTCTTAATTTTTTTTCAAACACAGCGAATGAAGAAGGTGATTTATTTAGTGACTTTTTATACTCAGAGAAAATATATTCATGAATAGAAATTAATTTTTCTTCTGAATACTTTAAAAAGTTAATTTTTTTCTCTTTTGATACAAAACTGTCGGGGTCTTCTCCTTCTGGAAGAAATAAGAAAGATATTTTTTTTTCGGGCACAAGATTTATTACTGAGTTTTCAGCTGCTCTCAGAGCAGCATTTTTTCCGCTATTATCTCCATCAAAACATATAATAATATGATCAAAAAATTGATTTAATAAATATACTTGTCTTTCAGTAAGAGCCGTTCCTAAGTTTGCAACTACATTTTCTATTCCATTTTTTGACATTCCAATCACATCCATATATCCCTCAACAATATAAACTGTGTTAAATTTGTTAGAAAGTTTCCTAGCATAATTTAAATTGTAAAGGTTAGAACCTTTTTTAAAAAAAAGAGTTTCTGGTGAATTAATATATTTTGCTAAATAATTGCTTTTTTCAATTATTCTACCTCCAACACCAATTGGATTGTCAGAAATATTATAAATTGGAAAAATTAATCTATTTCTGAATTTTTCAACAAATTTATTCTTTTTTTCATCAAAATAAAAAAGACCACTTTCGTTTAATACATTCGCATTATGTTTTTTATTTAGAGAGTCATAAATATTTTCTTTATCCTCATTAAAACCTAATTTAAATTTATTAATTACATTTAGGTTAAGATCTCTTTTATTTAGGTATTCCATTATCTTTTGATTAGATTTGCTAATGATATTATTATGACAAATTCTTATATAATCTGCATAAACAGATACATATGACTTAAATTTCTTTTCTTTCTCCTCTTGTTCTTTTGAAAATATAAAAGGTTGCATGCCAGCTAAGTTTGCAAGCATTCTTACAGTTTCACCAAATTTTAAATTTTGTGTTTTCATTACAAAATCGAAAATATTTCCGTGTTCCCCGGTACTAAAACAATGATAAAATCCCTTTTCATCATTGACAGTAAAAGATGGAGTTTTTTCATTTTTAAAAGGTGACAGTCCAATAAATTCTTTACCTCTTTTTTTTAAACTAACAGTTTTTGATACGACGTTAGAAACTTTCAACCTTGTCTTAATTTCGTCTAAATACTCTTTTGGATATTTCATTATTTATTTAAAATCTCTTTTAATATCTTTCCAGCGATTGAAAAATCTAAGTCATTTGAATGATTTTTTTGAGCGCTCCCATTATTTTTCCCATATCTTTTATATTTTTTGCATTAAGTTCACTTACATATTTTTCACACAATTTTTTGGTTTCATCTTCAGAAAGTTGCTTGGGCAAATAATTTAATAAAATATCTACCTCTTGTTGTTCAATTTTAAACAAATCTTCTCTGTTATTTTTTTTGTATACTTCAATTGATTCGGATCTTTGTTTTATCATTTTTTTTAAAAGCTGAGTAATATCTGGGTCATCTGTGTCCTTTTTGTTTGGACCTGATCTATTGGCTATGTCTAAATCCTTAATTCCAGATAAAATTAACCTATAAGTTGATATTTTAGATTTATCTTGAGATTTAACTGCAGATTTATAATCGTTTTCAATTTTTTCTCTTAATGACATAGTTTTAATTAATTTATTCTAAAGTTTAATTTGTTCAAAAGGAAAATTATTTTTTTTTTAATTTGTTATACAGCTCTTGCGGATAATTAGGTTTTATTGTAATAACCTTTAACTCATGAGTTGTAATTGAATAAAAAACAAAGAGATTACTTCAGTAAAAACAGTAAGTTTCATAAAGGTATTTTAGTTCTTGATAACAGGGTCTTTTTTAAAGGGATTGGGCTTGGTTATGAAGGTACAACAACTGGAGAAGTGTGTTTCAATACTTCTTTGACTGGATATCAAGAAATTATTTCAGACCCTTCTTATGCTGGACAAATTATAAACTTTACCTTTCCACACATCGGTAATGTGGGTACAAATGAAGAAGATATTGAGTCTGATAAGATATGGACTAGAGGCGTAATTTTTAACTCTGAAATAACTAGCCCGTCAAATTATAGATCTCTACAACATCTAGACAAATGGCTAAAAAAAAATAAAGTTGTAGGACTTACTGGTATAGATACTAGAGGATTAACTAATTTTATAAGAGATAAGGGTGCCCCTAAAGGTACACTTTCAGTCAATAAAAGTGGTAACTTCAATATAAAAAAACTAACAAATAATTCAATTAAATGGGCAGGTCTAGATGGCTTAGATCTTGCAAAGGAGGTGACAACTAAGAAAACTTACAAATGGGCAGGTTTTAGAACCTGGAACAAAAATTTAGGATACAAAAAATCAATTAAAAACAATTTAAAAATAGTTGCTATAGATTATGGAATTAAAAAAAATATATTGAGATATTTTTCTGACCACAATTGTGAAGTAAAAGTTGTTTCATGTAATATTTCGTTTGAAAAAATACTTAAACTAAATCCACAAGGTATATTTTTATCTAATGGACCCGGAGATCCTGCTGCAACAGGAAAATATGCTATACCTCTTATAAAAAAATTAATAGATAAAAAAATTCCTATTTTTGGTATTTGTCTCGGCCATCAACTACTAGGGTTGGCGTTGAATGCAAAAACAAAAAAGATGAAGTTGGGTCATAGGGGGGCAAATCATCCAGTAAAAAATTTGATAACTGGAAAAGTTGAAATTACAAGTCAAAATCATGGATTTGAAGTTCTTGAAAATAGCTTACCCAAAAATGTAAAAGTAACACACAAATCATTATTTGATAATTCAATAGAGGGGTTGAAACTTGTGAACAAACCTGTATTTTCAGTTCAATATCATCCTGAAGCAAATCCTGGCCCACAAGATAGCAAATACTTATTTAACGATTTTATAAAAGAAGTTAAGAAATATGCCAAAAAGAAAAGACATTAAAGACATTTTGGTAATTGGTGCTGGACCGATTATAATTGGTCAGGCATGTGAGTTTGATTATTCAGGCACCCAAGCATGTAAGGCTCTTAAGGATGAGGGATTTAAAGTTATCCTTGTTAATTCAAATCCTGCAACTATTATGACAGATCCTGGGGTTGCTGACAAAACATATATTGAACCCATTACTATAGAGGTTCTGGAAGAAATACTTAAAAAGGAAAAACCAGATGCTATTTTACCAACAATGGGCGGTCAAACAGCTCTAAATTTAGCAATCAAAGCAGAAAAGATTGGTCTACTAAAAAAATATAATATTGAATTAATTGGTGCAAAATCTGAAGCGATATCTAATGCTGAAGATCGAAAAAAATTTAGAAAAAATATGTCTGATATAGGATTAGATTTACCGAAATCAGAAATAATAAATAAATTTTCTGAAGCAAATAAATGTTTAAAAAAAATAGGTCTTCCAGCAATTATAAGGCCGTCTTTTACTTTAGGAGGTCTTGGGGGTGGTATAGCTAAAACAAAGAAGGAATTTTATAAAATTGTTAAAGAAGGCATGCATGAGTCTCCACAGAATCAGGTTTTAATAGAAGAATGCTTAGAAGGATGGAAAGAATATGAAATGGAAGTTGTTAGAGATAAGAAAGATAATTGTATAATTGTCTGCTCTATTGAAAATGTTGATCCAATGGGAGTGCATACCGGCGACTCTGTTACAATTGCACCAGCTCTTACACTTACAGATAAAGAGTATCAAGTTATGAGAAATGCATCTATAGCGTGTTTGAGAAAGATTGGTGTGGAGACAGGTGGCTCTAATGTTCAGTTTGCTATTAATCCTAAGAATGGAAGAATGGTAATAATAGAAATGAACCCAAGAGTTTCGAGATCCTCTGCTCTCGCATCTAAAGCAACGGGCTTTCCAATTGCTAAAGTAGCTGCGAAATTAGCTGTAGGGTATACTTTAGATGAGTTAAATAATGAAATTACAAAGGTGACACCAGCGTCATTTGAGCCAACTATTGACTATGTGGTTACAAAAATTCCAAGGTTTACATTTGAGAAGTTTCACGAAACTCAAGCAATTCTTGGCACCTCAATGAGGTCAGTAGGGGAAGCAATGGCTATAGGTAGAAATTTTAAAGAGTCGCTTCAAAAAGCTTTGGTGTCATTGGAGATTGGTTTATCTGGATTAGATGACATATTTAACTATAAAAAGGGTCAAATTTTAAAAGAATTAAAAAAAAATATACCAAATAAATTACTTTTAGTTGCAGAGGCTTTTAGAAAAGGAATTTCTATAAATAAAATCCAAAACCTATCAAAAATTGATCCTTGGTTTTTAAATCAAATTAAAGACCTAATTAATGAAGAAAAAAAATTAAAAATTAAAGGACTACCAAAAACATATGATGAATTTAATAGAATTAAATCTTTAGGATTTTCTGACAAAAAATTATCAAAATTGACCGGGTATAATGAAAAAATTGTTAAAAGTAAAAGATTTGCATTAAAAGTATATCCTGTTTTTAAAAAGGTCGATACTTGTGCAGCAGAGTTTAAATCATTCACTCCATACATGTACTCAACATTTCAAAGAAATTTCTCTTTCAAAACCGAATGTGAAGCTAATCCTACAAATAAAAAAAAAGTTGTTATTATCGGAGGAGGTCCAAATCGCATAGGACAAGGAATAGAATTTGATTACTGTTGTTGTCAAGCAAGTTATTCTTTAAAGGAGGCTGGTTATGAAACAATTATGATAAATTGCAATCCAGAGACAGTTTCCACCGACTACGATACAAGTGATAGATTGTATTTTGAGCCACTAATAGAGGAATATGTGGAAAACATTATTCTCAAAGAAAAATCTAAGGGTACACTTGTTGGAATAATTGCACAATTTGGCGGACAAACGCCTATTAAACTTGCAAAATTTTTAAATGAAAATTCTCTTCCAATTCTAGGAACACAGTACGACTCTATTGATCTAGCTGAAGATAGAGACAAGTTTAGAGATTTGTTAAATAAATTAAAATTAAAACAAGCAGAGAGTGGCATAGCATATAATTATACGGAAGCTATAAAAAAAGCTGAAAAAATTGGTTTACCTTTAATTGTAAGACCATCTTATGTTCTTGGTGGAAGGGCAATGGAAATTGTTTATGAAGAAAAACAATTAGACAATTTTGTTAAAGAAGCATTTAAAGCTTCAGAGGAAAATCCAATTTTAATTGATAAGTTTATTGATAATGCTATGGAGGTTGATGTTGATGCAATATCAGACGGTAAAGATGTTTATGTCGCTGGAATTATGCAGCATATAGAAGAAGCCGGAATTCACTCTGGAGATTCCGCCTGTTGTCTGCCCCCAATTTCAATCAAAGAAAAATTGTTAAAGGAATTGAAAATTCAGACAAGAAAACTTGCCCTCTCATTAAAGGTGATTGGTTTTTTAAATATTCAGTATGCAATTAAAAATGATGAGATTTACGTGATAGAGGTTAATCCTAGGGCGAGTAGAACAGTACCTTTTGTATCTAAAGCAAACAGAGAACCATTAGCTAAAATTGCATCAAGAATTATGATCGGTGAAAAACTTTCAAAATACAAATTAAAATATAAAACTAATAAAATGTTTGCAGTTAAAGAAGCAGTATTTCCTTTTAATAAATTTCCAGACAGTGATGTTTTGCTAGGACCAGAAATGAAGTCAACAGGTGAAGTTATGGGATTTGATAAAGACTTTGGAATGGCATTTGCTAAAAGTCAAATTGCGTCTTCTAATTTATTGCCGACAAAAGGAATGGCATTTTTATCAGTAAAAAACTCCCATAAAGAGGAAGTTATTGATCTTGCAAGAAAATTGAAAAGAATTGGTTTTTCACTCTCAGGAACAAAAGGCACGGCTGAGGCCTTAAAGAAAAATGGGATGAGCTGTAAAACTATAAACAAAGTGAGCAGTGGAAAGCCTCATATAGTGGATGTATTAAATTCAAATAAAATTGCGTTAGTAATTAATACAGGTGGTGGAAATAGTGAAACGAGGATTAGCGACGCAAAAGCTTTAAGAAGAGCAACTTTAATTAACAAAGTTCCATATTGCACCAATATGTCTACTGCATATGCATGTATTAAAGGTATTGAAGCACTTAAATCCAAAAAGCTTAAAGTTTCATCTTTACAAAATAATTAAAATTCTGAGTTTAATATTACTGCTACTTCTTCGTAATCGAGAAAATTTGATAAATTATTTTTTAAACTTAATAGTAAATTAAGATTATCTAATTTTTTTTCGTATGTTAAAGTATTTGCTAAACTGTCCAAACCTTCGATTTGAAAAGTATACTCTGAGTTTTTATTTGGTAAATATCCATAAGAAAAGTAAAGTTGCTCTGTAAGCCCATAATCAATAGCTTGGCTTCTTTCATAGATTAAAAAATATTTAAATTTTTCTGTATTAATATCTAAACCTATCTCAGTATTAAGAATATGGTCAGCGTTGGTTTGTACTTTTGTCAAATAGGTGGTCTCTGGGGCTCTTTGATAAGAATACTCAAAATCTGATTTTTGTATTATAGGAGACTGATATTCAAGTTTTCCAAAATAGTTGGATGATGATTTATCGTAATTTTCTTCTATCATGGCTGCTAGACCTAACCTCACGTTTCCAGTATTTATTTTTTGTTCTTTAGCTTTAATACCAATGACTTCATTTGAATTTTTAATTTTTTCATAATAATCATCAAAAACAGTGTGTCCTAAATCTAATTGACCTGAGGGAATTAACGTAAAATTTTGTTTTTTATAATGTTCAGATGCTCTAATGGTAGCATATATTTGCTTACCAAGTCTGTTTTCACCTGTAAGCTCATCATCTTCGATGATTGTAAGAAGATCGCTCTCTATCAAGCCAATTCCGAAAACTGTATCTAAAAAAGTACTTTGATCTTTTAAATTATTGCTGTGATAATAACTAAAATTTAATGTATTAGAGTCTATTCTATCTCCGGTGCTACCAATATTTACATCATCTGTGCCATATCTAATTGCCAGTCCAGAAATTCCGTCATTGTCAGTAAATTTATCAAAGCCATAGGTAAATGAGTAAACTCTTAAGTCTTTAGATAGAGCTAAATTTGTTTCACCCGCTCTACCCAATGCGACGCTTCCCTCGCTCCAATAAAATATATCTTCTTGATTATTGTTTTTTTTGTTAGATGCAGTTTTTGCATATTTTAAATTAGAGCTTAATCCTTGGTATAAATTATTTAGTATAGGATTGGTAAAATTTAAGTTCATATTAAGGTTTGATAAGTTTTGACGATCTTTATTTCTTTTTATCCACTTAAGTCTGTTTAAAACTGATTTTGTTGAATAATCAATTGTACGTCTAGCTAAATCAATGTTGGCTTCGGCCATAGCCATTCTAGCTTTATCTTCTTCAACACCTGGACATTTACCATCTATAATATTGAATGGACAAGCAAGTGTATATTGAAAAATTTGGTCAATAGTACTGTTGTCCCCTCCACTTCTGTCTTTTGTCAAATACATTGTGTTTCCTGTTGGACTAAATGTGATACCTCTTGGTTGATTGTTATCTGCAGTAAAACCGGTGTTAACTCTGATCTTACCGTCTATTTGAAATACTGACGTATCAAAAGCTTTTTCAAGTGTGATTTGAGTGACACCCTGTGGATTGTGATCTACAACGAACAATCTTTTGCCATTTGAGCTAAATTTTATACTTCCTACATTCGTCGTACCAAAATCTTCTATGTTGTGATGTGGTATTGGAATACCAGCTGTTTTAACAAGAGATATAGTGGTTAAATCATAGGGAGTTGAGAATTTATACTCAAATATTCTCGTTCCATGTTTGATAGTAATATTATTAGAGTTATCCATGAATGCCAAAAATAATTTTGTACCATCGTCGTTGATTTCTACACCTTGCAATCTGTGTCTTAAATTATTTTGTCCGGCATGGTCAAAATCTCCAGCTAGACTTCCGTTTGTCAAAGTCGTAGAGTCGAGATTTATTGTGTCTGACATATGTTGACAATTCGATAGATCAAAAGGTGAATTTAAATCATATCTATGAACATTATCAGCTTCTTCATCGTTGTCAGTTGACGATCTAGAAGCAACAAACAACATTTTTCCGTCGTTACTAAACTCTAGATCATAAACACTATCTGCAACCTCATTTAGTATGCATCTCTCACTATCACCGGCATAAGATGCTGTTGATGTATTGAAGGGAGTACTAAGATTGTATGTATTTATAATAAAATATCTATATTCAAATCCATCCGCACCTAAACCACAATTATCTTGTTGATTTCCAAGTTGGCAAGCTCTGTTGGCAAAACTAACAAACATTTTAGTACCATCATTATTAAACTCAACACCGCCTGCAATACCAAAATCCTTATGATCAGAACCTCCCCCCACATCAGCAATATTTCTTTTATTTACTGTTCCCAGCAGATCAAATTCTACCATTGCAGCATAAACATTATAAAACTTAAATATAAAGAAAAAAGTTATAACAAATACTAGTTTTGAAATTCTTACAAACATTTGAATAAACTAAGATTAATTTAAAAATATTTCAATATTTAATGATTTTAAAAAACCTTCCAATCAGTAGGAAAAGTAACATAATTAACTTGCAAACACCTTCTCTCTTTAACAATCTCTTTTTTTTCCATACCGTGCCAAGTATTAGGTCCGCTTGAAAAAAAGTAACCGTAATTATGCTTGTAGGGAACTGTTTTAACTTTATTTAAATTTTCATCATAAAAATCTGTTCCTAAAGCTTCGCTCTCGTTTTCGTTATTAACAAATAATAAACATGAAAGTAATTTTTCTTTTATGTCACAATGAGGTTTTAGCCAAAATCCTTTTCTGTCACAGATAACTTCAACTCTCACATATGAGTTTGATAGATCTTTTTTAATTAATTGAGATATTTTTGAGTGTGTTTCCTTTTGTTGTAATTCGCTAATAAATTTTGAGAGACCTGGAAAATCTTTTGAATTTTCTTTAGTCACAAAACATCTAAACTTTAAAGCTTTACCACCTGAACTAATTCCTTCTCTAAATTTACCTTCGCCACCATCAATTGCCCTTGTCCCATCATATTCTAATTTGTGTTCATTTGGATTTGCAATATCTGCTTGTATAATCTCATTAATTGCCTCTTCAGATAATGGATTATTTAATTCCCAATGAGGAAAAGGTGTATCAAACCTATTTGAATGACTTGTTAATGATTTTAAAAAAGACATTTATTTTAAATTAATTAATTTTGCTATTCTATTTGCTTCATCCAACTTTTCATAGCTCCAAGTTTCTAATTTGTCATCTAGTTTTCTTAATATATTCATATTTTCGAATAGTTTTCTGAATTCTTTAAACCTTTTATCATTTCTTTTGGTTTCCATCATTGCGACATAAACCGGTTTTCCAGTTAATGCTGCTTCTGAAATCATTGAACTTGAGTCACATGTAACAACTATATACTTAGCAATAGATAATGCTGATAAATAAGCTTTCTTATCTATGGTTTCGATAATAGTTGCATCGTTTATAAGCTCTGACTTTGCTAATGAGACTGTTTCTATTGGCGTTCTATTAGAAGGTATAACAACTAGATGAAGATTGTTTTTTTCTTTTAAATTTTTTATTTTAGAAAATACAGTTTTAATGTTTTGGGTTGAATAATTATAATATTTAGTTGGGCCGCCTAAAATTAATGTTAAAATATCCTTTTTTGTATTTGTTTTATTTTGTAAGTAGTCTCTAGAATTTTTTATTTCCTCTATAGTCAAATAATGTAGTGCGCCTTTAGATGAAATGACATTTTTACCTGATATTCCGTCATGCTCTGGTGCAATAATATAATTAAAATTTTTATGAGAAACTTTTGGATTTTGTATATGTATATTTATAA
>MDSZ01015379.1_pt1 | contig 10813 bp, 7 predicted proteins | sample 811201 | NCBI WGS metagenome assembly MDSZ01 (sample SAMN05326647, study PRJNA326480) | marine metagenome | isolation source: seawater | place: Indian Ocean: North | collected 2010
AAAGAGATCTTCAATTATTCTAAAAAAATTAGACATCCCATAGACATAGTTTTTCATTTCGCAGGCTTAAAATCAGTCAAAGAATCAGCTTTGATTCCTAAAGAATACATGGATGTAAATATTAATGGAACAAAAACTTTGATTAAGGAAATGAATTTAAATGGATGCAAAAATATAATTTTCAGCAGTAGCGCAACAGTTTATGGAAATAAATGTACCAAAATCATTAGAGAAGATGCCAAGATAAATCCTACAAATATCTATGGAGAAACCAAAGCATATGCAGAAGAATTACTATATGATACCTACCTAAATAATAAAGATTGGAGGATAATAAATCTTAGATATTTCAATCCTATAGGGGCGCACAAAACTTATTTACTTGGTGAAGAATCAAAAAATAATTACGAGAATTTATTCCCAATAATTTGTAGAGTTGCTAAAAATCAAAACGACTTTGTTGAAATATATGGCAATAATTGGGATACAAAGGATGGAACTTGCATAAGAGATTATATACATATCCTGGATATTGCAAGAGGACATTTATCTGCACTAAATTATATAGCAAAAAACAAATCTGTTTTTTCATCTATAAATCTAGGCACATCAAAAGGTTCAACGGTTCTAGAACTTATAAATACATTTGAAAAAGCCACTAAAACCAAAATTAATTATGTTTTTACGGGAAGGAGGAAAGGAGATGTAGCATCATATGTAGCTTCCAATGATTTAGCTAAGAGATATTTAAATTGGACACCATTATATTCATTAAATGAAATGTGCTTAGATGGTTGGAACTGGTACTTAAAAAGTCAAGAAAAATTACTAGAAATATAATTATGTTTATTTTAAATTTAATACTACCTTTTTTATTAACCTACTTTATAACTAGAATTGCTCTTCCCTACTTTAAGAAATACATATCTGCAGCACCTACTCAAAGGGGATTACATAACTATTCAAAACCCTCAGGTGGGGGGATAATTTTTTCTTTAATTTGCCTTATATTTTCTGCAAATAATAATTTCTTTTATTTAGCATTAATTTCAATGCCACTATCAATTATTGGGTTGATTGATGACAGATTTAACATATCTTCAAAATATAGATTGATAGTACAATTATTTACTGTAATTTTAATTATTTCATATCTAAAAAATAATGAAATTAATTTTCTAAATACATTCATCGATAATAATATTCTGATTAACTTTATTTTTATTTTTCTTGGTTTAGCAATAATAAACTTTATAAATTTCATGGATGGAATCGATGGACTTGTTTCTGGCAGTTTTATTATTGTTTTATTATTAACTAATTCAGAATCGAATTATTTGTTCCCATTAATAGGTTCATTAATTGGGTTTTTATTTTTTAATTGGCAACCATCAAAAATATTTATGGGTGATTCGGGGAGCCTATTTCTAGGTAGTATTTTTGTTGGTATTATTTTTAAAAGTAATACGAATGTTCAATTTCTAGAAATTTTATTACTATCAACCCCTTTAATTATTGATCCGCTCATAACACTAATTAGAAGAGTATATAACAAGCAATCATTTTGGGAACCGCATAAGTTACATTTATATCAAAGATTAGTATCAGCTGGTTTAAGTCATTCCACAGTTTCCTCTATCTATATTGCATCAATATTATTACTTGGTATTGTTTATAAATTTTCCAACTTAATTAACCTAATAATATTTAGTGGATTTGTTGTTATTCTTGGATTATTTTTAGATTATAAATTTGCTATTAATTTTAATGAGAGAAAATAATTTTTATATCAATAAATTACTTTACAAAGATTATAAAAAAAATTTATTGAATGCCTTTAAATTTTTAATGATATATTAAAAATATTAGAATTAAAAAAAATCGATTGTGAGAAACTTAGTTACGGGTGGAGCAGGTTTCTTGGGTTCTCATCTTGTTGAAAGGCTTTTGAATGCTGGAGAAGAAGTTATTTGTCTAGATAATTATTTTTCTGGCAGAAAAGATAACGTCAATAAGTGGATTCCAAATTCAAAGTTTGAATTAATAAGACATGATGTTACAAATCCAATCAATCTTGAAGTTGATAAAATTTGGCACCTTGCTTGTCCTGCTTCTCCAAAAAGTTATCAATTAAATCCTATAAAAACGGCAAAAACAAGTTTCCTAGGAACATATAATATGCTTGGTTTAGCTAGGAGAGTTAATGCAAAATTTCTAATGGCTTCCACCAGTGAAGTATATGGAAATCCTGAGGTGCACCCACAACCTGAAACTTATCACGGTTCTGTAAACACAATAGGTATAAGAAGCTGTTACGACGAGGGCAAACGAATTGCAGAAACACTTTGTATGGATTATGAAAGAATGCATGGTTGTGATATCAGAATTGCAAGAATATTTAATACATATGGGCCGAGGATGCTCCCAGATGATGGCCGGGTAATTAGTAACTTTATTGTTCAGGCACTAAGAAATGAATCAATTACGATATACGGGGATGGGAAACAGACGAGATCTTTTTGTTATGTAGAGGATATGATAGACGCATTTATTCTACTAATGAATTCTAATTATAAAAAACCTGTTAACATAGGAAATCCAGAAGAATTTTCCATTCTTGAACTAGCAAACTTAATTGAAAATAGAACAAAAAAGAAATTAAAATATGAATTCAAGGATCTTCCTGAAGATGATCCTTTGCAAAGAAATCCAATAATTGATGTTGCTAAAAGTCAGCTTGGATGGAGTCCAAAGGTTAATATAGAGGAGGGATTAGATAAAACAATATCTTTTTTTAAGAAAATGCTATATGTTTGAATTTCCAAGAGACCAAACATTAAATCCCGATTCTTTTGCAGCTTGAATATCAACAACATTTCTAGTATCAAAAATCCATGAGGGTTTGCGCATTAATTGGATAATAGTTATATAGTCTAAATTATAAAAATCATCCCAATCAGACAGTATAACAATCGCATCGGCGCCTTTAATTGCATCATCTATAGATTCAGCATAATCCCATTTCCCTATGATATTTGAGCTATCTTCATTTTCGGCAGGATTCATTTCTAAGTCTAATATAATCTGATCTCTAGTAACTTTTGGATCAAATATAGACAAGTAGCATCCCTCCTCTATTAAATCCTTACAAATGCTAATAGCTGGAGATTCCCTCGTATCGTTAGTATTTGATTTAAAAGAAAAGCCAAAGATTGCGACTTTTTTTCCTGAAATATTGGTAAACATTTTATCAAGGATCACCTTAGTTATTCTTTTTTTCTGCCAATTATTTATTGATATTACTTTTTCCCAATATTCAGCGACTTCACTTAATCCATAATGATTACAAATATAAACCAAATTCAAAATATCTTTTTTAAAGCAACTACCTCCGAATCCAGGACCAGATTTAAGAAAATACTTACCAATCCTTGAATCCATTCCAATAGCTTTTGCGACCTCATTTACATTTGCTTGAGTCACCTCACATAATGCAGAGATCGAATTAATTGAACTTACTCTTTGTGCAAGAAAAGCATTAGCAATTAGTTTAGAGAGTTCAGAACTCCATAGATCTGTAGTTAAAATTTTTTCTTCATCCACCCAATTCAAATAAATTTGTCTTAATGATTCTACTGACTTATTATCTTCTCCCCCAATTAAAACTCTGTCAGGTTTCTCTAAATCATTTATAGCTGTGCCTTCAGCTAAAAATTCAGGATTAGATAAAATAAAGAACTTTTTTTCACTCCCTAGAAAATCTTCTCCCGGTTTCTCAACAGAAGTAAGTATTAGTTTTATAGTCTCGGCAGTCCTTACTGGAAGAGTACTTTTTTCAACTACTATAGTTTCTCCTTTTGCATATTTACCAATCTCACGTGCACACGCTTCTATCCATTTCAAATCACTGGCTTGACCTGCTCCAATCCCTTTGGTTTTAGTAGGTGTATTAACTGATATGAAAATCATATCTGCTTCAGATATATGTTTTTTTATGTTGATGGAGAAAAAAAGGTTTTTATTCCTACATCTTCTTATAATTGTTTTGAGACCTGGTTCATAAATAGGTAAGTTAGAAAGGTTTTCATCATTCCAAGCAGAAATTCTTGATTGATTTCTATCCACTACATTAACTTTAATATGAGGACATTTATCTGCTATGACTGACATAGTTGGTCCACCTACATAGCCTGCCCCAATACAACAAATTTTATTAACTTCAAAAACCATAATTTCAATATCTTATGATGATTAAAATGATTAAATTAAAATAATTAAAATAATTAAAATTTTAAATATTAAAATCTTAATTTAATATAAGCAATCAAGAACCCCATTAACACCTTACTTTAAGAATTTATAAATTTTCAAAGATTTTATATGATATTTATTCAGATAAAAAATTAATAAAACAAATTAACAATATAGTTGAACTTTTAATATATTTTTAATTATTTATATTTGTATTTTTAATAAAAAAATTATAACTTACAAAGATTTTCCTTATAACTAGTTAAACAAATCTACTTAGCGTTAAATTAATCTATTTAGCATTTTATCTTAATGTTATAATTTAATCCTAAATTAAAACCTAAGAATCTATCTTTGATGACTATTTTAATAACTGGTATAGCAGGATTTATAGGTTTTCATACAGCAAAGAAATTAATTGAGAAAAATATCCCTGTTATTGGAATAGATAATTTAAATGACTATTATGATGTAAATTTAAAAAAATCAAGACTTGATGAGCTTTACAAAATAACAGCTTCTAATAAAGAAATGTTTTTTTTTGAGAAAGGAGATATAAGTGAATCTAGTATAATTTCAAAAATCTTTGAAGAATATGAACCTTCTGTGGTTATTAATCTTGCAGCCCAAGCTGGGGTTAGATACTCTATTAAAAATCCATCATCTTATGTACAATCAAATTTAGTAGGTTTTGCTAATATCCTAGAATATTCCAAAAAATATAAAGTCAAACATCTTATTTATGCAAGTAGCAGCTCGGTATATGGAGGAAACAAAAAAATGCCATTTTCCGAAGATTGTTGTGTTGATCATCCCTTAAGTATCTATGGTGCCACAAAAAAATCTAATGAATTAATGGCACATTCATATAGTCATCTTTTCAATTTACCTGTCACGGGATTGAGGTTCTTTACTGTTTATTGTCCTTGGGGAAGACCTGATATGGCGTTATTCTTATTTACTAAGGCGATCATCAATAATGAAGAAATAGAGGTATTTAACTATGGAAATATGGAAAGAGATTTTACCTATATTGATGATATTGTCCAAAGCATTTATTTGTTAATAACCAAGCCCCCAAAAGAAAATAATAATTTTGATAAATTACAACCAAACCCAAGCAAAAGCTGGGCTCCTTATCGCATTTTTAATATTGGCAACTCAAAGCCAGTCCAACTAATTGAGTATATAGAGGCAATAGAAAAAGCTCTTAACAAAAAATCTAAGAAAAAACTTTTACCAATGCAACCAGGTGATGTTTCAAAAACTTTTGCCAATACAAAAGAATTGGAATCATGGATTGGTTTCAAACCTCAAACTTCTATTCAAGAAGGTATAGATAATTTTGTAAAATGGTATTTAAATTTTTATAGTTAAAAAGACTAACATTTTTCATATATCTCTAAATATTTTTTAAAATTCGATTGGATAGAGAATTCTTCAAGATAATTTTTTGAAATGTAATCTCTCTTATTTTTTATTACTTTAAGAATATTCATAGAAAATTTATTATAATTTCCAAATTTGGATACCTCTCCGCAATTTCCAACTATTTCTTTAATAGAAGAAACATTCATAGCAACTATAGGCAACTTTGCATAAATAGCTTCTAATAAAACTAAACCAAATCCCTCATAAGCTGATGTCAAACAAAAAGCTGACCAAAATTTCATATGACCTAAAATATTATCTGAATAATTAATCCAATTAATAAAAGAATTAATCTTCAGATCCTCTGCGAGTTTAACAAGATTATTTTTTTTGCTACCTTTTCCGATTATTATTAATTCTACGTTGATATTTTCCTCTCTTACTAAGGCGAAAGACTTTAATAATAAATCTATCCTTTTTTGTTCTTCTAATCTAGCTACTGTTCCAATATATATTTTTGAATCTCTATAAATATTCTTATCAATTTCTTTCAAAAGGGTATTATTGTAAATTGTTTTATTAAAACCATATTTAATAACCTTTAACTTATGTGATGAAATATTATATCTCTTTTTTAAAAAATCTTTCACACTTGAAGATATGCATACTATAAAACCAACTCTCGATAATAAAAGCCTTGCAAATAATTTTTCAAAGATTACATTTTTTATAAAAGGTTCATCATTATGAGATGTATAAATAATTTTTTTATATTTTATAAAAAATGAAACTATAAAAGTTACAAATAAAGAAGGAGGCATATGTAAATGGATTATTGGATCAGAAATACTTACAAATTCACGAATAAATCTCTTGTATTTAAATATATTGAGGTAATTAGAATCTTCAAAAAAGGGACCATTGACTTTAATTCCAAGATTCTTTAAATAATCTCTCCAATATGAATCACCTTTTAAGTAAAAAATATTAATTTTAAGTCCTTTTTTTTTCTGCTCCTCTAACATCTGAATTAATTGATTTTCTGCTCCACCTCTATTAATAGTAGTAATAACATGAACAATATTCATGAAAAAAAATTTAATAACCTAACAATTATATAAGAATAATAAATAAACATTAATTGATTTTTATTTTTTTAATCTGCTAGAAATAAAATATACCTATATATATTTTCAGGATAACTAAAATAAGCTATCTTGAAAGTATTTTAAATTTCCTAAAATGTGCGGAATAGCTGGGTTAATAACTTCCCCCAATGTACCAAAGGAAAAAATAGATAATATATTAAAGAATTTTTTATCTGAATTAAATAATAGAGGTCCAGATGACTCAGGTATTTGGTCTGATAAAAGATTGGGAGTTTATTTGGCTCATACAAGGCTTTCTATTGTCGATTTATCTAAAGCTGGATCTCAACCTATGGAAAGTTCCAGTGGAAGATATGTTATTTCGTTTAATGGTGAAATTTATAACCATAAAGAAATTAGGGCAAAAATTTCTAAAAATTCAAGTTCCAAAAAAGTATGGAAAGGTCATTCTGATACTGAAGTCTTATTAGAGTCAATTGAACTTTTTGGTCTTAAAAAAACTTTAGAAATTTCAAGAGGTATGTTCGCATTTTCTCTTTGGGATAAGAAATCAGAAATTCTTCATTTAATTAGAGATAGGTTTGGAGAAAAACCTCTTTACTGGGGATTAGTAAAAATACAAGATATTAATGAGCCGATTCTAGTTTTTGCTTCTGAAATAAATGCTATTTTAAAAATCACAGGAGTTAAAAAGAAATTAAATAATTTAGCAATACATAATTTCTTTAATTATGGATATATTCCTTCTCCTCTCTCAATTCAAGATAAAGTTAATCAATTAAATCCAGGATGTTTAATATCAATTCCCCAAAAATTAGTCTCAAACGGATTTAATAAATTGCCAGAAAGCGAATTTTGGTGGGACCCCTCTAAAGAGTCTTTATTAAATTCTGAATTAGGATATGGTACTGATTTAGTTGAATTACTAGAGTCTTTATTAATTGAGTCAATTTCACTCCAAAGCAGATCAGAGGTCCCTATTTGTACATTTCTTTCTGGAGGAATAGATTCAACACTCATATCAACTCTTTACAGTAAAATATCCACTCAAAAAATTAATACTTTTACAATTTCATTCCCGGACGAACAGGAAGGGGATGATTACCTTGATGAAGGTAGTTACTCAAAAAACATTGCAAATTATCTAGGCACAAATCATTATGAAATGCCTATTACCTCGAAAGATGCAATGAATATAATTCCAAGTTTGTCTAATATTTATGGGGAACCATTCTCTGATTCTTCTCAAATTCCAACCTATCTAATTTGTAAAGAAGCAAAACAATCAGGTTTTAAAGTGGCTTTAACTGGAGATGGAGGTGATGAATTATTTGGGGGTTATAATAGGCATTTTATACTTCCAAAAATAAATAATTTTGGTAAATATTTATCAAAAGAATCATTAGTTATTATTTCAAGAATTTTTGAATTTTTCCTAGGTTTAAATCCTTTTTTTTCCATAGATAAAAGACAAAAATTTATTAAAGCTTTAAAATTTTCATATTCTGCTGATCAAGCTTATTATGCATTAATTTCTTTATGGGAAGATACAAATATTTTACTAAGTAAGGATCTTCAACTTTTCAATACGAAAGAGTATAAATTACCACATGCTAAATCAATTTCGGAAAAATTAATGCTTAATGACCTAATTCATTATCTACCAAACGATATTCTAGTTAAAGTTGATAGGGCATCAATGGCTAATAGTTTAGAGACAAGATCTCCATTATTAGATCCTAAAATCTCGTCATTTGCTTGGAATATTCCCTTAAAAATGAAAATACCCAATAAAATTTTTCCAAGAAATGGTAAATTCATATTTCAAGAAATACTTAAAAAAAATATCCCTCCCGAACTTTTTAAGAGGCCAAAGACTGGATTTTCAGTTCCTATTGCTGATTGGTTGAGAGGTCCATTATTTAAATGGGCTGATGAATTACTAGCTGAAGATTTAATAAAAGAACAAGGATTTCTAAATCCAAAGATTGTACAAAAAATATGGAATGATCATAATAATAGAAAATATGATAATTCTTCTAAAATTTGGTCTATCTTAATATGGCAAAACTGGTTAGAAAATAATAAATATTTATAAATGTATATTCCCCAAAAAAAATTGTTATACATAGTAAATGTAGATAAATTTCTATTAAGTCATAGATTTGAACTTGCTATTGAAGCAAAAAAAAATAATTATGAAGTTCATTTAGGATCAAGAATTACATCAGCAAGCAAAATATTAAACGAAAATGGAATTAAAACTCATCCAATCTATATTGATAGATCAAGCATTGGATTATTTGATTTAGTAAAAACATCAATAAGTATTTTTAGATTAATTAAAAAAATTAACCCTGATTTAGTACATTTTGTTTCTATTAAACCAGTTACACTTGGATGCATAGCAGTAAAGTTCCTTTCAAAAGACATACGAATCTTTGCCTCTATTTCAGGTCTTGGGTACATATTTATAGATAAAAGTTTTTTAGGAATTTTTAAAAAGATAATTACCTGCATAATTTATAAATTTGCCTTATCTAACAAAAAGATAAAAGTAATTTTTCAAAATAAAACTGATAGAGATTTTATCAAAAAGCTTTGTAATTTAAAAAATTCTAATTGTAATTTAATAAAAGGTTCAGGAGTTAATTTAAAGAAATTTAATTATGATAATAATGAATCAGAGCTACCAGAAATAATTCTTCCTGCAAGACTTGTTAAAAGCAAAGGAATTGTTGAATTCATTAATGCAGCAAAACTTTTGAAAGGAAAAGGAAGATTTATTATTTGTGGAGATTATGATTACGAGGCAAAAGACTTTATAACTGAAGAATTTATTAATGATGAAGTAAAAAAAGGAAGTATAGAGTATTGGGGATTTCAAAAAAATATGGAAAAGATTTTTAAGAATTCATCACTAGTAGTATTACCATCCTATAGAGAAGGATTGCCTAAAGTTATATGCGAAGCTAGCGCTTGCGGAAAACCCGCTATAACCACAAATGTTCCTGGTTGCAGAGATGCCATAAAGAATAACATAACAGGAATCCTAGTACCCCCAAGAGATTATTATTCATTAATGAAAGCAATTGATAAGCTTCTAAGCAATAAAGAGCTTCGAATATCAATGGGAAAGGAAGCAAGAAAATACGCCGAAAATAATTTTGACTTGCAAAAAATTATAAATTCTCATTTAAATTTATATAAATCTTCTATGGAAATTTAGCTTTACTTGACTACCCCAGCTTCAAAAATTCGACCAATGAAAGTATTAATTGTGACAGGGATTTTTTTTCCTGACTCAGGTGGGCCCTCTATTTATCTACAAAATATTATTCCTGAGTTAATAAAAAAATCTATTGAAATCAAAAAAATCATAACCTTAAGCGAAAAAATAGGAAATAATTCATACTTCCCAAATAAAGTAATAAGAATCAAAAGAAATCAAAATAAATTTATAAGAAGATTAAAAACAATTACGCAAATACTAATTCATTCATTTTGCAGTGATTTAATATATGTAAATGGGTTAGAACTAGAAGCAATAATAGCTTCCAAATTTTTGTTGAACAAAAAAGTAATAATTAAAATAGTTGGAGATAGAATATGGGAACACGCCCAAAATAGTAGACTCACTGACAAAAATATAAATGAATTTCAATTTGTCGACCATAAACCAAAACTAAGGTTATTATTAAAAATCAGAAATCTTTTATTTAACAGAGTTGATGGAATAATTGTCCCAAGTAATTACCTAAAAAAAATTGTAGAAGGTTGGAAACTAAATAATCCAAAAATAAAAGTTATTTACAATTCTGCAAATTCTAATTCAATTGAAAAACTTCCCCCCACTAAATCTTTTGATGTTATTACTGTATGCAGACTTGTTCCTTGGAAGGGCATTGATAAACTAATCTTAAGTTGTATCGAAAATAATTTAACTTTGAATATCGTTGGGGATGGGCCTCTTGAAAAAGAATTAAAATTAATGAGCAGAAATTTTTTAAATAATTTAATATTTTTCTCAGGTAAAATTTCTTCTAAAAGAGTAATTCCAGAAATCTCCAAAGCTAAAATCT
>MDSZ01171393.1_pt1 | contig 10813 bp, 8 predicted proteins | sample 811201 | NCBI WGS metagenome assembly MDSZ01 (sample SAMN05326647, study PRJNA326480) | marine metagenome | isolation source: seawater | place: Indian Ocean: North | collected 2010
AATAAATAAATATTTTAAAAAAAAGGATCAAATGATCATGAATAAAAAATATTTTGTAGAAATCAAATATTCCAAAGCAAACATAGCTCCACTAAAGAAATTAATTGGTAATTTTACTTTCTTAGATATAGAAAATTATATAAAAGATAATTTAAATAAAAAATAAATTTTAAATTATCTATTAAACATATGAAGTCCCAACAAAACATTTTGATAACAGGAGGAACTGGATCGTTTGGAAAAAAATTTTTAGAAATGACTCTAAAAAAATATAATCCCAAGAAAATTGTAGTATTTTCAAGAGATGAAATGAAACAATGGGAATTAAGTAAGCAATATAAAAATGAAAAAAGGGTAAGATTTTTTATTGGTGATGTTAGAGATAAAGATAGATTAAATAGAGCCTTAGATGGAATAGATTATGTTGTACATGCTGCTGCTTTGAAAATTGTACCTACAGCGGAATATGATCCATTTGAAACAGTTAAAACAAATATAATTGGTGCAATGAATATTATAGATAATTGTATCAATCGAAAAATCAAAAAAGTAGTTGCATTATCAACAGATAAAGCTGTAAATCCTGTAAATCTTTATGGGTCTACAAAACTTGCATCAGATAAGTTATTTATAGCAGGCAACAATTACTCTGGTTACAGTAGGACTAAATTTTCAATAGTAAGATACGGAAATGTTATAGGATCAAGAGGATCAATAATCCCTTTTTTCTTGTCTCAACAAAAAGAAAAAAATTATTTTTCTGTTACGGATGTAAATATGACAAGATTTATGACTACGCTTGAATCTGCAGTAAAATTAGTTTGGAAAGTATTTGATGATATGCAAGGAGGTGAAATATATGTTGAAAAAAACCCTTCTGTAAAAATAATTGATATTGCAAAAGCAATTGATAAAAAAAAAAATATAAAAATTATTGGTATTCGTCCAGGCGAAAAAATACACGAGATTATGATAAGCAAAGATGACTCTAGGTTCACATATAGTTATAAAAATTTCTATAAAATTTTGCCGCAAATAAATAATTGGAATTTAGACAAATCCAGAATAAAAGGTGGCAAAAAAGTGAAGTTAGGATTTGAATATGTCTCAAATGTAAATTCCTCATGGATGAATGAAATAAAAATTAAAAATTTGATTAAAAAAAATTTCAAAAATTAAAAACTTAAAATTAAGATATTTTAATATTAATGTACCTTGAGCTTTTTAAAAATATTTTAACATTTTTAAAAATTTTAAAAATTTTTCAGAGAAATTTTATTTTTTTAATACTTCTTACTTCTATAACTGCTTTATCTGAAATAATATTGATAGGTTCTATTATCCCAGTATTTAGCACACTTTTTGGAAATGAAAGTGGTAACCAAAATTTTTTCGAAAAAATAATTTTGAATATTTTTCCTGAAAATTTAATTTCCAACAAATTGATTTTTTTTTCATTAATTTTTGCAATCATGGCACTCATCGTTGGTTTTTTAAGAAATTTATTGTTAAGGTTTAGTGTTTTTTTATGTGCAAAAGTATCTTCTTATTCAGGTGAAGTTTTGTTCAAACAAACTTTATATAAACCATTTTCATTTCATATTGAGTCAAATAGTAGTGAATTAATTAGCGCAATAATACAAAAAAATAATGATATTTCAGCGTCTGTTATGTCGATAATTTTATTATTTAGCAACTTTATATTATTTTTGACCATTTTTTTCTTTCTTACATTTATTAATTCAAAATTAATTTTAATTATAAGCTTAGTTTTTTTATCATCTTATTTGTTAATAGAACTTTTTTCACGAAAAAAACTATTTGCTAATAGCAAATTAATAGCAACAAACCAAAATAATGTTATAAAATCTCTTCAAGAGGGTTTTGGAGGTATAAAAGAAATAATACTTCAACATCTGCAAAAATTTTATGTAAATTTGTTTTCTAAAAGTAATTTAATTATTCAAAATAAACTTGCAGAAAATAGATATATAAGCCAATTTCCTAGATTTATAATTGAAACTCTAACATTATTACTTTTAGCAATATTAATAATTTTATATGAAAGAAAAAATTTAGATATAATTGAGATACTTCCTCTTCTTACAGCAATAGCTTTAGGTGTACAAAGATTACTCCCCATTATGCAGCAAATATATTTTAACTTCGTAAATATAGTTGGTAAACAATCTGCTTTAGAAGATTATTTAAAAATTTATTATACTGATTATCAAAAAAATTATGATTTTGAAAAAAAAATTAAAATAAAATTTTCAAAAAATATAATTTTTCAAAATCTTACATTTGGTTTTAAAAATAGAAATATATTTAAAAACGTGAGTGTTAATATTAAAAAAGGTTCAAATGTTGGAATCATAGGACAAACAGGAAAAGGCAAGACTACTTTTATAAATTTATTAACAGGCCTAGTTAAACCTGAAAATGGCAAGATATTAATAGATGGTATGGATTTGAATAAAAATAATCTACAAGGTTGGACTTCAGAAATTACATATGTTCCACAAGAGATTTTTTTATTTGATAGTACTTTAGCTGAGAATATTGCAATTGGTGAAAAAATTGAAAATATTGATTTTGATAGATTAATCAAAGTGTGTAAGATGGCCCAGATACTTGAGGTTATTAATCAAAAAAAAAATGGGTTATATGAAATAGTTGGTGAAAAAGGGATTAAATTATCCGCAGGTGAAAGACAAAGAATTGGTCTAGCAAGAGCATTTTATAAAAGTGCAGAAATCTTAATATTAGATGAGGCCACAAGTGCCATTGATGGTGCAACAGAAAAGATGATCATGCAAAATATTTATGATTTTAGTAAGAATAAAACTTTAATTATTATAGCTCACAGAACAAATACTTTAAGTAACTGTGATCAAATTTTTGAAATTTCTAATTTAAAGCTTGAAGATGTGACAAAGAATTTTAATTAGTTATGAAATCTATTTTTGTATTTGAGGATATCAACATAACTATTCTTTTTAAAATTTTTTTATTTTTTAGAAAAGATAAGATATTTATTCTTCTTGAGAAAAATAATTTTTTAAAAAAATTCTATATTTTAATATTAAATATTTTAAGTATTCATATTTACTTATTAGAAGATTTTTATGCAGGTGATATAAAAAGAAATAATCAAGCTATTACTTTAGAGGCATACAATCACACAAATAAATCAGTTAGTTTAATTTTAAGAAAAATACAAAAATTCATTTTTAAAGAAAAATTTATTAATAACAAAGAACATGATTACTCTAAATTGCATGTAGCCAAATTACTTATAAGTGAGTTAAATTTACTATATGTAAAATATTTTATAATTGATCATTTTGTGCCTGGAAAAAAAAAAATTTTTCTAAAACAATTTAATTTTTTAAACGAACATCTTTTATCCGATATTCAATATTTGAACGAAATAAAATTTCAAAAAAGTAAATTTTTTTTATTATATTTTTTTTTAAATTTATTTAAGGACATTTTTGAATATATATGGGCTTTATTATTAAATGTTTTTTCAAAAAAAATAAAAATAGATTTAAAAAAAAGTAAAAAAATTCTTACTTTTCAATATGGTACTGTTTCTCTAAATAAATCATTAAGATCCCAACCTTATTGGCTTGATACAAACGAGTCTATTAAAAAGAATTATAACCTTTTTATAATTAAAAATTGCAATTTTTTAAAAAGCAAATCTATACCGAAAATTTTAGAGAAAGAAAAATTGCTTAATAAAAAAAATATATATATTTTACCTTCTAATTTAATTTTTAAATATAATTCATTTTTTTTAGTTGTAAAAAATTTTGTGAAATATTTTTCATGTTTTGATCAAAAAAATTTTTGCAATAAATACTTGAAACTAAAATTAATTATTTTTTTAAATTACACCAGTTATCTTAAAAATTTTTTAAAGATTAATAATTTTAATTTAGTAGTGCTTGAGGAAAACTATTTATTATCTTCAGATGCAGCATGTTTGGCGTCAAGTGAACTTGGTATTAAATCTATTTCAATTCAATACTCAAATTTGGGTATTTTATCAATTCCAATGATCGCAATTTGTGATTTACAGTTAGTTTTTAGCAAAAGTTTTGAAAAAATGTACAAGTTTGAAAATTTATCACCAAAAAAATTTTACGAAGTAGGTGATATTTTTATTAGTAAGCAAAAAAATTTATTACAAAGGTCAAATAAGATAAAAGAAAATTTCTCAAGTAAAGGAGTAAAGTTTATAATTTGCTATTTTGACGAAAGAGTTGATTTTTCTAAATTTGGTAATAATTCATATGAGAGTAATCAAAGAGAATTAAATCATTTATTTAAATACGTCTTGAATGATAATTCTGTAGGTTTAATAACAAAATCTCAATTTATAAGATATTCATTGTCAAGATTATACAAATCTAATGTCCTATTATCAGATTTAGTTAAAACTGGGAGGTATATAGAATTAGAAAAAGGTGAAGTTGGAATTGGAAGAAATGATATTTTGCCAATAGAGGCTGCAATTTCTGCCGATGTTTGTTTATCTCATAAGTTTGGTGCAACAGCAGGTTTAAATTCTGCTGTAATTATGAAAAAAACAATTCTTTTAAATAGGCATGGGTACAAAACTGTCCATGATCATATTTACGAAAAATCCACAAATAATATATGTTTTGAAGATATCAATGAAGCATTAAAAGAAATTAAAAAGTTGCAACACTCAACAGAAGCGAATGTTGGTGACTGGAATGAAATACTTCCTTATTTTCATCCATTTAAGGATTGGCTGGCAAACAAAAGAGTTATGGAAATAATTAGTAACAAAATAGATAGATATAAATAAATTTGTCTCAAGAAAAATGTTTGAAAAAAAATTTACACTAAATGAGTTTAAAAAACTTACAAATAATTTTTATTTATTTCTGAGTATATTTTTACTTATTTTTTCATTTAAATATGTTGATGATTTGTCGGTACATATAAATTATTTTGTTTATTTAATTTTGACATCTTTTTTTTTACGTCAAAAAAGGTTTAATAAAAATAATTTATCTTTAATAATAAATTTCTATACTACTTTTTTTCTTACTATACCATTAAGTTATATTATTTTTAATCATTCATATGTTTTTGGAACTGGCAGTCTATTTCTACCATTTAGTCAAGCAGAATATAGGCAAAGTATTGATGTTGTGATTTTAAAAATTATTTTAATGTGGTTATTTCTATGGTTGTCAATTTATCTTACATCAAAAAATAAAAATGAGAAAAAATTATTTATACACAATAAAATTCCGTCAATAAACATCGGTATTATATTTATCATAATTATCTTAGGTATATTTGTCTCTATGTTTGTAAACCAAAATTTTATTTCTGCTATGAACAACAGCACTGCACCTGGTGTAAATATATTCAGATTTTTGTTATCTGATCCTGCGATAATAATTTATTGTTCTATTTTGTTTATTTATTATAAAAACAAAAATCACCAATTAAAAATTGAAAATTTAGATCTAAAATATTTTTTATTTATTTTATTGTATTTTTTCAATTTTCTACTTCTTGGAAGTAAAGCTGGTATTTTAATATTATATCTCTTAAGTTTCTTATTCATATTATCATCTTTAAGACTTAATGAAAAAGTATATATTTTTTTCTTAAATAAATTTGGAATATTTATTCTAATTTTATCAGCAATTTTAACTTTTATCGTAATAGACGTCTTTAGATCAAATTTTTATTTGTCAAAGTCAATTTCTTTTGCAGATTTACTTTATATATTTAAAAATTATAGTAACTATTTTTCGGAAACTAGTCTTTTATTTTTTGAAAAAATTTTAAAAAGATTGGCTATACAAGGCTTAGATCAATTTATATTAATTAATTTAACTTTTTCTGAGTATGATTTTCAATATACAAAAGAATTTGTTTTGTATATTTGGAAAAATTTCTTAAATTTAATGCTTCCAGGCACAATATATACTGAGGCTTATGCACCAAGTTCGCAACTATTTACAGATTTGCTCTTCAAAAAGAATTTAATAGGTAATACAGATGAACTTTATCTTTTAAAAAATTTTAACACTCAGCCATTTTCTGTTTTTGGTTTTTTTACAATTTTATTTGGACCTTACTACTCTATGATAGGGATTTTTATTTATTTTTTTTCTTTAAGCAGCATGTTAAATAAAATAGATGATGTTTTTCTTAGAGTTGTAATAGTTGCTATTTTTTATTCATCCTTAATTATCTTCTCTTTTGAGAGTACCATAGCGCTTCAGATTCAGCTATATTTCCAGTTATTATTTATTCATTATCTTTTGTTAAGTTTAAATGTTGTGTATAAAAAAACTATCTTGTTTAAAGAAAATAACTTAGGTTTATTTAAATAATGAAATTAAAAGAAGAATTAGCAATTGAAGATATTTTGAAATTTTTATTTCGTTATAAATATTATTTTTTGGTAGCAATAATTAGCGCCCTTATTTCAACATTAATACATGTTTCAAATGTTAAAAAAATTTATAAATCTATTATAAATATAAAATTATCACCCGAATACTTATCAATTGATCAGGATGTGAGTGAATTTAAAATATACGCAGATAATTTTGAAAATAATTTCTTTGATCAAGATGAGTTAAGTGATTTTTTTAAAGATGAAACATTAAATATGGTTAGTAATATAGATTTAAATTCAAGCACTAAATTTTTGAAGAGTAATAAAAAAATTAAATTTAAAAAATATCAGGATTTTATAGAAATAATTATTAATTCAAATAATATTCAATTAATCTCAAAATTATATGATTATTCAGAGAGAATTAATCTATTGCAAACTAGAAATTTTTTTGAGCGAAAACAGTATTTTGAGATTAATTTTGATGATATAATTTCAAAAATCGAGGATTATTCCAATATAAATGGAAGTTATGTAGAGCTTTTAAATTTTAAGGATTATTTTGACTTATTAAAAGCAAAAGAGCAAGAAGTTAGAGTTAAAGAATATGTTTTAATTAATAATATTAAAATTTTTAATATAGATTATCCATCAAAACCTGAATTGGTATATCCAATAAAATTAAAATTTTTTATAAATTATTTTATTTTATTTAATATAATTACAACATTGTTTTTAATTTATTTTAATAAATCAAAAAAAAATAAAAAAAAGTAACTATATTTAGATGAGATTTAAATAAATATTATTTATTTTGTGATTATTTTTAAAAGTCATATGTTACTTGTTTTCTTAAATTTTCCATGAAAAGTTTTAGTAAAGAAAAACAAATAATTATTTACTCTAATGATTATAATATCTTAGATTTAGAGTATAAAAAAAATTTTATTCAGATATGTAAAAATTCTGAATATGATTTAGTTATAATTTTAACAAATACTTTCTCTAGTAAGCAAAAAAATGTAAAAAAAATTAATGAAAAATTCAAAGATTGTGCAAAAATTATTTTTTTATCTGATCTTACAAACAGTATTTTATTAAAGTTTTTTTATTATATTCTTGAAAGTACACCTAGTTTTTTTATTAAAAAAGTTGTTAGAAAACTTATAGTTTTTATCAAATTTTTTTTGAGCAATGATATTATTAAAAATATTAATAATATTATAATAAGTAAAAATACAAAAGCAATTTTAGCAACAAATAATCAAAGTATCTTTATTGATAAAGTAGAAAATGATTTTTATAAAATGTCCTCTGAGTCTGATATACCATTTATAGGAACCCCAATTGTAGGATGGCCCAAAAACTATCATAACAAATTTTATAAATTTGATTATTTTATAACAAATACTTTACAAGACAAAATTGAACTTAAAAAAATGGGTGTCAAATCAATATTTTTAGGTTGCATTTCTTTTGACGCAGATAAAGTTTATGAAAATTTAAAGGTTAAGAAGAATACAATATTAATTTTAGGAGTTAATTCAAATAATAATTTTTTTAAAAATTTTGATGTAAAACTTTATTATTATGAATTAATTGAATTTTTTTTAAAGAAAAATTTTAATGTATATTTTAAACCACATCCAAGATCACCGCTAAATGTAGATAAATTTTTAAGCAATGATTTATTTGATTTATTTAATGCCAAAATTAAAATTAATTTTAAACCAGATTTTGCTATTTCAATAATGAGTGCTTCTATATTAGAAGTGGTATCTCAAAAAATCAAAACAATTATGTATTTACCAAATAAATTTATTATTAATTCATTAAAAAAAGACCCAGATTTTGTAAAAAATATTAACTTTGATACAAATATTCCTTATTTAGCAAAATATTGTTATTGGGCAAAAAATAAATCAGATTTAGAATTTATGTTGCAAAATAAAGATGCTTGTTTTTCAAAAATAATTAAAAATTTTGATATTGATTTTAAATCAAAAAATTCATCTTTAAAATTAATTAGATTTATTGAAAAGCTTTTTACTAAAAAAATGCAAAATTATAATAATTTAAATATAAATTAATTTTATAAAAAAAATTTTTTTTAAGTAAACTCAGTTTCTATCATGCAAGCATCAATTCTATCACCCCAAATTTCTTCACAATAGTTAATATAACTTTTGGCTTCATATCCTCTAATTTAATGTTGTGATTAATTTTGTTTTTATAAGTTATATTCCTTACTAAATTTACTGCATCTTAAGAAGCTCCTTCATCTAGAAAAGATTGCTTTGTAGAAACTTATTTATAGTTTTTTATTTTTAATTATGTCTTTTCAATTTGATCGTAAATAGCAAGAATGCTATTAGATATAAAAAGAGTAAATTAATATAAAAATTAAAGAAATTATTTATCTATTGCAAAATCAAAATTCATGGAAATTAGTGAAATATTAATAAATGATTTAGAGGGAAAATTATATGCAAAGAGTTCCGGAGATACTAATAAAATTCATATCGACGAAGTAGTTGGTTACAATTCAATATATGGTGAAAAAATATGTCATGGTTGTTTTATATTTCAGAAATTTTTAGAAAACATAAATATTAAAAACTTTAACCAAATAAATATAAATTTTGAAAAACATTTTTCATATAATCAAAAAATTAATATTTTAAAAAAAAATTATAATTTTAGTTTAATTCAAAATAATGATTTAAAAGCGACAGTTGAGATTAAACAAAATGATAAACAAATTTTACTAAATTTAAAAAATTATAAGTATTTTAAAATAAAAAAACAAAAAAAAATTAAAAGTGAAAAAAAAAAAATTTTTCAGCTATTAAAAAACCTTTCTTTTCATGTTGGAATGGTTTTTCCAGGAAATTTATCAATAATTAATAATATTTGCATTTTAAGAGTTAAAAAGGGATTAAAGAACGTAAAAGATGGCATCTATTCTAAACAAATTAAAAGACGATATCCGTTTATTAATAATTATTTGAAATACAAAGAATACTTAATTGAATTTAATACATTGAAAAGACCATCATTTAAATCATCTACCAAAAAAATTAATCTATCTCTAATTGAAAACTTAAAAAATACTAATATTAAAAAAACTTTTATAATTGGAGGTAGTGGGGGATTAGGTTTAGATCTATTAAAAATACTTTTAAAAAATAAAAAAATAAATATTTATGCGTCCTATTTTAAAAATAAAATTAAACTAAAGAATAAAAATTTAAGCTTAATGAAAATAGATGTTCTCAAAGATATGAATAAATTAATTGATATTATTAATATTAATAATATAGATACAGTATATTACTTTCCTACTCCAAAGATATCTTTAAACAACAATATTAAGCAGAAAAAATTATATAAATCTATTTATGAAGATTTGCCTATTAAATTATTAAAAAATATTAAATACAACTCTAGTTTTCGATTTTTTTATCCTTCTACAATCTTTATAAATAACCAATATAAAAACTCCTATTATGCACAAATTAAATTAAGAGCTGAAAAAAAAATCAAAAACTTAGCTAGCAAAATAGATTTATTAAATTTAAGTATTCTTCGATTACAACAATTGAATAGTAGACAAAACTTAAATATTTTAAATGTTCAATATCCTTCTCTTATTGAGTTATTAAATCAAGATAAAAAAATCCAAAGAAAATTCTTTTTGATATCATGAGCAAGTTCTTTTACAAAGATAAAGTCACCTTAATTAGAAAATTTGATATTTCTGATATAAAAAAAAGCTTTTTGAAATCATTAAATAATAAAAATCTGAATAGGTTTTTATCCACAAGAAAAAAAAAACAAACTAAAAAAGATGCACTGAATTATTTTAATAAAATAAACAAACAAAAAGATATTTATTTAGCAGTAATAGATAGGAGAAAAAAAAATCATTTAGTGGGCACAATTACTTATAGAAAATATAATATTAATGATCTTTTTATTGGATTTATGGTATGTGATGAAAATTATTTAGGAAATGAATTTTTTTATAAAGCTGTTAAAGCATCAATTAAATTCATGTTTGAAAATTTGAAAGTAAAAAAAATTTTTGGCGGTACTGATAAAAAAAATATTCCAAGTAGTTTTTTTTTATTGAAATTAGGATTTCAAATAAAAGAAAAAAAGAATAAAATGTTGAAATTTGTTTTAAAAAAAAAATATGAGTAGCTATCTTGATGTAATTGAATTTAAAAATTCAAAAAAAAAAAAGAATAAGAATAATAAGAAGATTAATGTAAAATACTTATTTAATTTTAACTATTTCCAACTCCAAGAATATCTTGAGTACAATTGTTATTCAAAAGATATTAATGTTAACAGTTTAAAATCTGAATATGATCAAATTTTTCAACAAATAAAAAGTATTAA
>MDSZ01191854.1_pt1 | contig 10813 bp, 11 predicted proteins | sample 811201 | NCBI WGS metagenome assembly MDSZ01 (sample SAMN05326647, study PRJNA326480) | marine metagenome | isolation source: seawater | place: Indian Ocean: North | collected 2010
AACTACCCATTACAACAATTATCTTTTTTTCTTTTGAAGAAATATTTTTAAGAGCTTCCTTTATTCCAATAGCAGTTTCAACTTTATAATTCTGTTTAATAGCAATAGACTTTAATTCATCAGAAGTACAAGAATTTGGTTCACCTGGAATTTTTACAGTAACAATTTTTTTAAAGATCCCTTTAAATTCTTTTAAAAATTCTTTTGGCAATTTATTTTTTTGCATCCCCCATATACAATAAATTGGTAATTTTAATGTTTTAAGGTAGTTGTATAAATTTTTACCTGAAATATTGGAATGAGCACCATCTAATAAAATCTTTTCATTTTTATGAACATATTTTTTTAACTTTCCTTTACGAATATATTGCAATCTGCCTTCAAAATAGATTTTAGGAATAGTTTTTTGAATAATAGTTGGTTTGATATTCAAATCTAAGGCTATTTTTATAGATAAACCTAAATTGTCTATTAATCCTTTACTGTGAATGTAGTTAGACTTAATGGGAATTTCATGTTTCTTATCTTTGTAGTAAATATTTTGTTCTTTATAAATAATTTTCCATTTTGAGGGATAAGTAATATTGCTTGTATTCTTTTTTAAAATTCTTTTTATTATTTTTAAGGTTTTAGAATTTTGTTTACCTATATAGATGTTTGTATAATTACTTAAATAGCCTACTTTTTGTCTACAAATTTCATTGATAGTTTTTGGGGAAATCCACTCAATATGTTGAAGATTTATATTAGTAGCTGCTTGAACCAAGGGCTTATTAAACAATCGAGTTGAGTCTCCCTTAAACATTAAGCCTGCTTCCAAAATATTATAATCAACTTTTCTTTTTGAGGCAGCTAAAACATATATAAGAGTTAAAACTTCAAATAAACTTAAGGTAATATTTAGTTTACTGATCTGTTTTTCATGTTTTTTAATTTCATTTAATGAAATAAACCTTTTTTTTAACCATATACGAGACCGTAGATCGAATAGGTGTGGGGAAACGAAGGTTGATGTAAATTGTTTATTTGCTTCAATAAAATATTTAAGTGAGGTTAGGCAGCTAAATTTTCCATCAGAGCCTATAATGTTTATTGGTCTTTTTAGTTTTTTTTCTGGGTTTCCTAGGAGCTTTAGGGCTTTTTTTATTCTGGATAATCCTAAGGTAATTTTACGGCTATATTTTTTTTGTAATTGGTTATAATAAATCTCTGAATTAACCATGATAAATTTGATTAACTACTAGGATGCTTCTTTAGTTTCTTGAGTAGGTTTTCCAACTAAAGGATCATTTTCTTCAATTTTCTCAGATTTATGTTTTTTTAATAAAATAGATAATAAAGTTCCAATTGTAGGTGTAATATCTTTTCTTTCTAGAACCATATCAACTTGACCTTTTTTCATTTGCCATTCAACTGTCTGAAAATCATCTGGTAAATCAGTCTTCTCAGTGGCTTGCACTATTCTTTTTCCTGCAAACGCCATGGTAGCCCCTTTTTCACCAATACAAATATCACCAGTTGAAGCTATACTTGCTTGCAAACCGCCAGTTGATGGTGATGTAATAACTACAATGTAAGGTAAATTATTTTTTTTTAATTCATTAATTGCAACCGTCATGCGCGTCATTTGCATTAGACTTAACATATTTGTCATCATTCTCATGCCTCCCGAGGCGCTGACAAATATGTATGGACATTTTTTGTCTATAGCTGTTTGGACAGATGCAAGTACATTTTCTGATTCATTTTGGCTAATACTTCCCCCAATCCATTTAAAATTTACACCAGATACAACAACATCAATATTATTAATTTTAGCTTCACACGATAAAATAGCATTATCTTGTCCTGTGTTTTTTTTTGCCTCTTTTAATCGATCTGTATATTTTTTTGTATCTTCCCATTGATATGGATCTTCATCTTTAACCATAGGAGATTTAATTTTTTTCCAATTATTTTCACCAAACATCATATTAAATCGCTGAGTGGGATCGATAAAATGGTGATAAGAACATTCTGGGCAAACAAAATTATTTTGTTCAATCATCTTTTTTTCTACCGGAACTCCATGACAACTTATGTATTTCGATGAAGCTATTTCGGACTTAGTAGCACGTTTACGTACTGCAGTTTTGATCCTTTCAGCTGCTGATTTGATGCGCGTGATCCAATTCAATGTTTTACTCCTTCTGATAATATTTTAACATATTCTCCAACAAATTGGGCTAAATTTTGGTTAGTTAGACCTTTTTGACTACCTTCCTTAATTTTCTCAACTATTGAGCTTCCACAAACAACTAAATCTGCAAGTTTAGAGACTTTTTTTACATCATTAAGATTTTTGACTCCGAATCCTACACCGATTGGTATCTTTGATTGTTTTCTGATCATTTTAGATAATCTTTTTACATTAGCCAAATTTACTTCTTTAGATCCTGTCACTCCAGCGTAAGAAACTATGTACAACCAAGATGAACTCTTTTTTAAACTCTCTTTAATATATTTACTGTCATTAGTTGGAGCAATTAACTTGATAAAAGCTATATTATTTTGAGTTAATCCTTTAAAAATTTGATCATCTTCAGGTGCCTCGTTATTACTATCAACCACTATACACCCATCTACTCCGCTTTTTTTACAGTCATTTATGTACCTATTTATCCCATAGACATGTATTTGATTTAAGTATCCCATAGTTACAAATGCAGTATCACTACTTATTTCACTTTTTACTTCTTTAATAAGTTGAAATATTTTTTTAGTTTTAGCGCCAGATTTTATCGCTCTGTCATTTGCACTCATTATAATTGAACTATCTGAGGTCGAGGTATTGAAACTTACTCCAACTTCAATTACGTCGCAATTCTTTGATAATTCTATTAAAATTTGTTTAGAACTTTCGTAGTCTGGATCCATACCTGTAACAAAAGCTACAAAACAAGATCTATTTTCTGCTTTTGCTTTTGAAAATATTTTTTGAAAAGTTTTATTCATTATCTCTTTTGTATTTTAACATTCTCCCAACATTTGACTCCCCTGAGCCACATAGATGAATTAAATGATTTTCTCTTGGATTATTTCTTCTTTTAATTTCTTTAAGTGCAGCATGAATAACATAACAAGCCTCTATAGCAGGTAAGATACCTGTCTTTCTACACATCATTAAAAAAGTTTTTTGTGCTTCTTTATCAGTAGTTGCTCTAAACTTTATTTTTCCAGTGCTTGCCATGTAACAAATTTCAGGTCCAGTTCCACTAAAATCTAAACCACTGGCTTCTGTGGCGCTCTCATTTATTTGACCGTCATCGTTCATTAATACATTTGATCGCGCACCTAGTAAAATTCCGATAGGTGCTTTACCAGTTATTGTTGCTGCATGAGCACCAGAGGAAATTCCTTTTCCTGCACTTTCGATTCCGAATATATCAACACTCTTTTCTTTATAGTATGGATAACTAATTGCGGAAAGATTTGAGCCACCTCCACAAACTGCAAATACAGTTGACGGCAATTTTCCAGTTAATTCTTGCATCTGTTTTTTTGCAATCCTCCCTATGATACTGGCAAAAGTTCTTACCATTAGTGGATAGGGGTGTGGTCCACAACATGATCCAACGACATACATTGCAGAAGGATCACTTTGCCAGCTCCGAAGTGCCGCTGCCATTGCAGGCAAAAGAGTTTTAGTTGAATCGTGACACTCAATAATTTTTGCACCATAAAGCTCAGTTATGTCTTTATTCAAAGAGACCTTCTCGGCGTCTATTGCACCGATGTGTACCTCACAATCCAAAGAAAGCTTAGCGCAAGCTGACGCAACAGCTCGCGCATTCATGGAAGCACCTGTTTCGGTTATAATTTTTTTTGCTTTTAAGATGTGTTTTGCAAAATAAACTGAACTAAAAGCACTTACAGGTTTATGTGAACTATCGTGATGTAAGTCTGTCCTTTTTAAAAAAATTTTTCCAATTTTTTTTTCTCCCCCAGCTATATTCTCCAGCTCTCTACTTCTTAAAATTGGGGTAACGATTCCAATATGATTTACCAGTTGTTCCTCAAGGTTAGAAAGGAACTTTTTATTTTTCATAGCTTTTTTGAATCCAGCCTCTACTTTTTTAAGGTTAGGAATAAGTAATGGGCTTATGTATTGTCCTCCATATTTTTCCCCTGTTTGTTTATTTGTCCAATAACCCAAAGAGTCGGGAGGATTCAATTCTTTAAATGGAGGTATTTTCATATCGTTAGTAAATTTTTTAAGAATTTATATTATGGACTGTATTTAAAAACTTATCAATTTTATTTATATCCTTAATACCTTTTTCCGACTCTAGATGACCACTTATGTCAATTATATAAGACTTATCTTTGAATTTTGGCAAATCATCAGTCTTTATATCACCAGCTACCATTATTTGTTTTGATGTTTTTACATCATTTAAAAATTCGTGATTAAAAGAGGCTGACTTCTCATAACCATTGCTATCAAACAAAAGTATATCAGCTATACTTTCAAAATCCTTGTATCTTTTAATATCATATGAGTCAGAAATTGTTAAAGCTGTAATTATTTTTTTATTGTATTCATTTTTGATTAATTGAATTTCATCAGGACTACAATCATAAATTTGATAATAATCAAAAGGGAGATTTTTAATTTTGAGTAAAATTTCTGAGTCTGGTTTAACTAAAACACATACAAACTTACAATTTTTTTTTTCAACATTTAACAGTTCTTTTAATTTCTCAAATTTAACAAATCTTGATGATTTTGGATAATTAACTATAAACCCAACAAATTGCGGTGGATAAACATGATCAATTATATAACTTAATGTTTTGGAGTCTGAGACTCCACAAATTTTTGATTTAAGGATCATTGTTTTAGATGATCAATTAATTTGACTATATTTTTTTTAATATTTTTTTGTCCAGTTATACTGCGCCCAATTACACACCAGTCTGCACCATTTTTAAAGGCTTGATTAGGAGTTAAAACTCTTTTTTGATCATTTATTTTTGATTTTTTTGAACTGAATCTTATACCAGGAGTTATAATTTCTTTTTTAAATACTTTTCTTACTATTTTAGCTTCTTGTGCGCTACATACTATGGCATCCAATTTTGCTTTATTTGCTAACTTGGCTTGATGAAGTACTAATTTTTTTACGTCTTTATTAAATCCAATTTCTTTTAAATCTTTATTTTTTAAAGAAGTCAAAATTGTTACTCCTACTATTTTAGTTTTTCCTGAAACTTTTTTGGCTGCCTTTAATGCATCTAATCCTGAGCTAATATGCATAGTGCAATAATTAAATTTAAGATCTTTAATTGCCTTTATAGCTGAAGAGCAAGTATTTGGGATATCTGCAAATTTATAATCTCCCATTGTAATATGGTTCTTTAACTGTGAAACAAACTTTCTTCCATTTTTAGAATTTAAAAATTCTAACCCGAATTTGTATCCAATAATTAATTTATCGTTTTTAGTATATCTAATAATTTGTTTTATTTTTTTTACACTTGTGCTATCGCATGCAATGAATACTTTAAATACTTTATTTTGTTTCATTATTTATTTTATTAAACAAATCTTTGCTCATTTTGAAGTGTATAATTTTTTTTTTTGGCGTGTTTACTTTCTGATTTGTTCGAGGGTTTCTGGAGATACGAGGTTTTTGAATTTTTGAAAAAAAAACCCCTAAATTACCTCTTAATTCAACTCTTTCACCCCTTTTTAAAGATAGCTTTATCTCTTTTAGAATAATGTCGATCAGTTTTTCTAAATCTTTTTGAAAAATGTTGGGCCAATTTTTGGAAAGTTGTTTAAGTAGTTTGGATTTAACGATAGCCAAATTAGCTCTTTATTTCTTTTTATTTTTTTTCAATAAGACCTGATCAAGATTTGAGAAAGGGAGTGACTTTCCAGTACTATCTGTAGTTCCAAATTTTTCTAAGGCCTCAGCACGATCGAGCTCTTCCAGTAGTTTTATACTCAAAACAACTTTTCTCTTTGATAGGTCTAATGATTTTATCGCGACATCGATTCTCTCATCACCACCACCTGTAAATCTTGACGGCCTAGCATCAGCAGCATTTATTGCAATATCAGATTTTTTGATTTGAAAATCCATATCCTCTAAACCTTCTGGTCTTACTATTAAACCTTGATTATTTGTAGATATAATTTTTACAGTAATGACTTGATTAACCTTTTTATCCTTGAAAAAGTTTATGGGATCTTCGCTGATTGCCTCTCTTAAGCCCACTCTAATTTTTTGCTGATCGATGTTGATTTCAAGAATTTTTACCTTTACTTGCTGACCAACTTTGTAATTATTTAATTCTTCTTCTCCATTATTTTTCCACGTTAGATTATTGCAGTGGCAAAAGAAATCCAAATCAAGATCATCAGTTTTAACAAATAACGAATATTCATTTTTTGCGACAACCTTTGCTTCAATGATGTCATTTATTTTATATTTTTTTTGAAAAGTATCATATGGATTTTCTAAACAAGCCTTATAACTTGCTGCTAGTCTTTTTTGTTTTTTGTCCACCTCAATCAGTTTTAGAGTTACCTCTTGGCCAACAGAAAACATTTTTTTAGCTGAAACATTTTTTTTAGTATGTGAAAGTTCTGATTGATGGCAAAGAGCTGTAAGCCCTTTAACACAATTTATGTCTGCGAAAAACCCAAATTCAGTAATTTTTGAGATTTTGGATTTATAAATTTTTCCAACTTCGTACTTATCTATTTCATCAAATGGATTCGGCATAGTGGATTTCAACGAAACACCCAATTGAAGCTTATCCATATTCTTCTCAATTATTTTTAATTTTTTTACGTCACCAACAGATACAACTTCATCTGGATGAGAGATGTGTGAGAACGAAAGTTCACTTGCATGACACAAAACATCCAGCGAGTCATTTAATCTAAAGAAAGCTCCAAATGAAGTAAGCTGTTTACAAGTACCCTCTACGATTGTTCCAATTTCGTAAGCATCGATTATTTTTTTCTTATCCTCTGCTTTATGAGAAGATATGATTTTTTTTCTTGAAAGAACTACGTTTCCTCTCAAAGTGTCCAGCTTGGCGATTGCAAAAGTTAAATTTTTTCCAATCAAATGGTCAAAATTTTTCATTGGTGTATCTGAGATTAAACTGCCAGGTAAAAATGCATTTAAATTTAAATCATTTATTAAAACTTCTGCACCTCCTTTACATTTTCTTAAAATTACCCCATCGACTGGCTCCTCTTTTTCTTTCAAGGCAAGAATCTTATTCCATCCTTCAAGTTTTAGGGCTTTTTCTGCTGATACGACTATTTCCCCAGTTTTAGGGTGCTCCAATCTCTCAAGTAATACAGAAATTTTATCATTCTCTTTAAGACCGTCTAGCAAACCAATGCTCTTTAACTCATTTTTATCTAGCACCGGTTCTTGCTTAAGTCCCGTTTTTGAGAGATATACGAACTTATCAGTAATTTTTACTACTGTACAAGAAATGACTTTTCCTTCTTCTATTTTGACTTTTGAGTGCTGATTTTCAAGTAACTTTTCAAATTCTTTTGACTCTTTGTTTGTTAAATCAGAATATATTTCCATTAATTAATATTTTTGTTTATTTTAAATTTAAAAAAACTTTGCCCTTTTAGATAAAATTGCAGTTTTTATCAACAAAGAATTTAATTTAATTTGGCTCCTAAATACTTGATTCTTTTTAAAAAAGAAGGAAAAGAGGTTTTTACAGAGTCTAAATCCTTTATAATCCAATTTCCTTCGCTTTTAAAAGTTAATGCAGCAATAGTACTCATCATAAAAACTCTATGATCTTTGAGAAATTTGTGAACTAATACATTTTTTGGGACTACATGATCGGGTTTACCGTAAATTCTGATAGAATTCTGAGACAAAGATGTTTTTATACCCATGGAATTTAGGATTTTTGAACCCAATTTTAGCCTAGGGCTCTCTTTTTGATTTAGTTCAGCTAAGTCTTTAAAAAAAGAAATACCTTTTGATTTTGCAGCAACTAAAAAGATAACTAAAAATTCGTCAATTGCACTACTATTGTATTTTGTTGGACATTTAATTGCTTTTAAATTTTTTGAACTTCTGACTAAAATATCTCCGATTATTTCACCTTTATATTTTTTTCTATTTTTAATGGAAATTAAAGCACCCATTTTTTTTAAAATATGAATTATTCCAATTCTAGACGGATTAATATTTATATTTTTAATTAACAATTTTGAATTTTTCGATAAAATAGTTAGAACTATAAAAAATGAACATGAACTAATGTCTCCAGGAATTTTATAGTTAAGGGGTTTAATTCTATTAATTCCTTTAATATGAATAATATCGTATTTTTTGTATTCTTTCATTATTAAAGGAACTTTAAGGTATTTGAATAACAGTTCTGAATGGCTCCTAGATTTGGCTGCTTTGATTTTTGTTATGCCATTAGATTTTAGTGCTGCTAACATAATTGTTGTTTTTACTTGTGCCGAACCTTTTTTTTCAAAATATTTTATTGATTTTGGATTTTTTGTTCCTTTCATTATCAAAGGAAGTGTTTTTGAAGAAGAAAATGAAGCACCAAATTTTTTTAGAGGTGTTGAAACTCTGGAAAAGTCTCTTTTTGATAAACTTTTATCACCAATTAACTTAAAATCATTCTCATAATTAATTAACAATCCAAGAATTAATCTTCCTAATGTTCCAGAATTTCCAGCATTTAAAACTAAATTTTTTTTAATTTTATAATTAAATCCTACACCCGTAATTTCACATTTTTTTTTATTTATCTTAACTTTAGCTCCTAATTTTTTAATACATTCGATTGCATTCTTAACATCATCAGAGATTAAAAGATTATATGCTACAGATGTTTTTTTTGATAACGAGGATAGTAGAACCCATCTAATTGATAAACTTTTATCACCCTCTACGTATATAGTTTTATTGAATGGGTTGATGACTTTATTTATTTTTATAATATTTTTCATACCCTGATCAGGAAATTTTGAAAAATTCACCAAAATAGTGTGATCTTGCATTTTCATCTTTGATGAGATTATTAGGAGAGCCTTCTGCTACAATTTTGCAGTTTGATAAGATTAAAGCTCGATCTACGACTTGTAAGAGCTCTCGTGCATTATGTTCGATTACAACAATACAAATTTTTGGATTTTCATTTTGTAAATTAACTAATATTTCTTTTAACATATGAATTGTTTGTACATCTAATGCTTGAAATATTTCGTCACAAAATAAAATTTTTGGATCACCTAGAAGTGCCATACAGATCGTCAAGCGTTTGCGTTGGCCCCCAGATAAATATTTAGCCTTTATTTCTTGGACATTGTCTAGTGCAAATTTTGAAATAAGAGTGCTTATTTTTTCTTGTCTCTCTCTATCATTTTTAATAATTATCTCTCCTACAGCTTTAAGATTTTCAATTAATGTAAGATCATGAAAGTATCCAAGAACGACCATCCCCCTTGGCTACGCCAAGGGGGATGGCCGCCCGCCATATTGTGGAATGTATCCCAATTTGAACTTTTTGGCTCTTTCATAAATTGGGTAATTAGTTATGTCTTCATTTTCAATAATCACTTTTCCAAAATTTGGTTTTATGAGACCCAAAAAAATATTTAGTAGGCTAGTTTTGCCTGCACCGTTAGGCCCTAAAAGTCCAATTATTTCGCCAGAATTTAAATTAAAATTAATATTATCTAGAATCTGTCTTTTATCAAAGGTTAATGAAATTTTTTCTAATTTAGCAACAGGTGCTTTATTTTTAAACTCTTTTATTCTGAACTTTTTAATTAACGCCATTAGTAAGATGTTTTATTTTTATTTTATTTTTTTTATTAAACATAGAAGTCTTAGTAGTTCTTGCAATTAAATCAACTTCCATTTGATCTGCATATAACTTTGTAATTAAACTTTTAAACACTAAGTTTCCAGATAAAATTGCATAATTTTGTGAAAATTTTGCTAAAATTTTATCACAAGAAAGTTGGTTCTCACCATATTTAAGTTTTACGTGATCTAAAAATTCAGTATCAAAATTGCTTATATTATATATAGCTCTTTTAGAATTAACTGTAATTATTTTCTTTTCATCAAAATTTATTTTAGCTTTCACATCTTTTAGATAAATTATATCTTGGTTATTTTGATCCATTATTCCATTCTCTGCTTCAATTAAATAGGTATTGCCTTTTATATCTTTTGAAAAATATTGGATACCTTCAATTAAATTTTTTTCACTAGATTTCTGAATTTCTTTATTTTCTACAATCTCAAAATTTTCTTTGAAAAAAATTTTATTTAAAAAAAAAATGGAAAAAACTATTGTTACAAATATGATACAGATTTGTAATGAAAGTTTTTTGTTCATTTTAACTAATGTTAGATTTAAGAATATTGTGAATATGTATAATTCCGATAGTTTTGGTTTTATTGTTTTTATTATACACACAGAGAGAGGTTATCTTTTTATCATTCATTATACTCAGAGCTTTAGCTGCTAGAGTATCTTTTTCAACACTAATTGGGTTTTTGCTCATGAAGTTTTTTATCTTATTTCTTTTAATGTCAATGTTTTTATTAATAATTCTTTTTATGTCGCCATCAACTAAAACACCTGTCGTTTTTAAAAATTTATTTCTTGCAACTAAAACACCAAGTTTTTTTAAATTTATAATTTTAAGTCCACTTTGGATTGATCTATTTTCATTTATAAAAGGTATCTTTTGTTTTGTAAGCATTAAATCTTCAACTGTTTTTAATTTATTTCC
>MDSZ01071080.1_pt1 | contig 10812 bp, 9 predicted proteins | sample 811201 | NCBI WGS metagenome assembly MDSZ01 (sample SAMN05326647, study PRJNA326480) | marine metagenome | isolation source: seawater | place: Indian Ocean: North | collected 2010
AACTAGGGGTCGGTGGTTCGAATCCACCCTGCTGTACCAAAAAATGACAAAAGAAAAAAATAACAAACCTTCTAAAGAACTGCCATTGGGGTTTGTTGATAGAAAAGAAAGAGAATTACTCGTACGTGATTTTATAATTTCAAATATCAAAGAAGTTATGATTAAGTACGGATTCAGATATCTTGAAACTCCTAGCTTTGAGTATTCAGACAGTATTGGAAAATTTTTGCCTGATAAAGATAGACCGGATGAAGGTGTTTTTTCTTTTAAAGATGAAAACAAGTGGCTTTCACTAAGATATGATCTTACAGCACCTCTAGCGAGGTATGTTGCAAAAAATTTTTTAGAAATCCCTAAGCCATTCAAGAGATATCAATTAGGTACAGTTTGGAGAAACGAAAAACCTGGTCCTGGAAGATTTAGAGAATTTTTACAATTTGATGCAGATTTTGTAGGAACAAACAGCCTCCAAGCTGATGCAGAATTATGTGTGATGATATCAGAAATTCTTGAAAAATGCGGTTTAAATAAATCAGAATATATAATTAAAATTTCTTCAAGAAAAATCACAGAAAAACTATTTAAGAAATTAAATATTAAAGACAATCAACAAAAACTGACTGCTTTAAGGGCTTTAGATAAAATTGATAGACTGGGATGGGAAGGTGTAAGACAATTATTAGGTGAAGGTAGAAAAGATAAATCTGGAGATTTTACAAAAGGAGCAAATTTAAGTTCAAAGGATATTGAGATTATAGAAAAAGAATTGAAGAAAAAAACACCTGAAACTGAAGATTTAGTAGAAATCTTAAAAATTTTTGAAGATTATAATTTTAGCAACTTTGAATTCGACCCATCGATTATTAGAGGACTAGAATATTATACTGGTGCAATTTTTGAAGTAAATTTAAAATTCGATGTAAAAAATGATAAAGGAAAAACAATTCAATTTGGATCTATTGGAGGTGGAGGAAGATATGACAATTTAGTAAATAACTTTGGCAATTATGATGCTCCTGCTACCGGTATATCAATTGGTTTAGATCGTTTAGTTTACGCTCTAATTCAAAAAAAAGAATTCAAGATTAAACAATCCAGACCTGTTGTTATTTGTGTCTTCGACAAAAATTTAATGAAGGAATATATTAGTTTGCAAGCTTTGTTGAGAACAGGTGGTATTGGCGCTGAAATATATCCTGGAGAAAGTAAATTAAAAAAACAAATGGAATATGCTAACAAGATTAAATCTCCAGCTGTCATTTTATATGGTGCGGATGAAATTAAATTAGGAAAACCAACTATAAGAAACCTTAATTCTGGTGAAGAAAAATCAATTGAAATAAAAGAATTAGTCAATGAAATCAAAAAAATTATCTAAAGCAATAATCGAAAATTTTAAGAAAAATGGTTTTGTTTTATCAGAACCTGATGTGCTTTTAGACTCCGATTACATTATAGAGAGGTCAGGAGAAAAATTCAGGAGCTCAATGCTTACCTTTGAAAGAGAGGATGGAAAAACAATGTGTTTGAGACCAGATTTAACTGTTGCTTCCTGTATAAAATTTTTACAAAAAAAAACTACTTCAAAAATCTATTATTCGGGACAAGCTTTTAGAAGATCTAATAAGAAAGACTCAAAATTTATCAACGATCAATTAGGTATTGAAATCTTAGGTTCAAAGAATCAAATTCAAGATGACTTTAAAGTCATCAGTACAATTTTAAGTTCAGCAAAAAAAATAAAAAAAAAGAATATTAAAATTAAGGTTGGAGATATTAGCTTATATAAAAGTTTAATTAATGCACTTGATATGCCAGAAAGATGGAAGCTAAGATTAATAAGACACTTTTGGCGACCTAGTTATTTTGAAGAATTGTTAAAACGGTTAGAGAAAAATACTGACATCGATGCAATTACTTTTGATTCTGATAAAAAGAGATTTTATGAAATGAAAAAAATGAACAAGGATAAAGTAATCGCCGGGAGATCAGTTTTAGAAATTCTAAATAGATTTGATAAAAAGATAAAAGATCCCAGATCTTTCACTGATGGCAAACGTATTGTAAAGATTATTAAATCTTTTTTAAAAATTAATTGCAAAATATCAAAACTTGATGAAATATTATTGAAATTTGCAAAAAAAAATGATCTTACAAAAAATATTTTTAAAGATTTCAAATCTATTCAAAACTTAAAAAGACTTAAACAAGATGTAAATTTTATTGCAAATTTTGGTAGAGATTTAGAATACTACACGGGAATTGTTTTTGAAGTATCTTCAGGAAATAAAGAAATTGCAAGAGGTGGTCGTTACGATGATCTACTCAAAAGTTTAGGAGCTAAAAAGAATATCCCAGCTGTTGGAGCAGCAATTATTTTAAAAAACATATGAAAGACTTAATTACAATTGGTTTACCAAGTAAAGGTCGATTGAAAGATAAAGCGATTTCTTTTTTTGATAATAGTGGTCTTAAAATCTTACAAAGTGAAAAGGAAAGAAATTACTTTGGTTCTATTGAAAATAAATCTAATATAAAGGTTATTTTTCTCCACGCTAAAGAAATTATTCAGAGATTAGGCGACGGTACCCTTGATGTTGGAATATCTGGATTAGACCTTCTTAGCGAGTCAGATAACAACTTACGTGATAAGATCGCTATTAAACGAAAACTTGATTTTGGTAATGCTAATTTAGTTGTTGCAGTGCCAGATGATTGGATAGATGTGCAGACTATTGCCGATCTCGAGGAAGTATCATTTGATCTGAGATTTAAGAGAAATAGCAGATTAAGAGTAGCTACTAAGTACCCTAACTTAACTAATAATTTTTTAATTTCTAAAGGAGTTACTCAGTATAAGATTATACCAAGTCTTGGAGCCACTGAAACGTATCCTTTTATTGGTTCTTCCGAAATTATCGTAGATATTACCTCTACTGGTAAAACTCTAGCCGATAATAATTTAAGATTATTAAAAGATGGTTTAATTTTAAAATCAACAGCGTGTTTGTTTTATGCAAAAAAAAAGGCCACAAAATTGCAGCCTTTTTTAAATCTATTAGGGTAAGTGAAATTACATTCCCATTCCACCCATTCCACCCATACCACCCATACCACCACCCATTGGAGGCATAGCAGGACCGGCATCTTTTTCTTCAGGTTTGTCAGCAACCATTGCTTCAGTTGTAATCAATAATCCAGCTATTGAAGCAGCATCTTGAAGTGCTGATCTTACTACTTTAGTTGGATCAATTATGCCTTTAGCAAACATATCTACGTAATCTTCATTTTGGGCATCATAACCTTGAGAAGATTTTTTACCCTCTAAAAGTTTTCCAACTACTACAGACCCATCAACACCAGCATTAGCAGTAATTTGTCTTATTGGAGCTTGCAGAGCTTTTTTAACAATTTCAACACCAGCTTTTTGATCATCACCCTTAACTTTTACGCCATCTAAATCTTGCGCAGCATAAAGTAGAGCACAACCACCACCAATTACTACGCCTTCTTCAACCGCAGCTCTAGTTGCATTTAGTGCATCTTCAACTCTGTCTTTTCTTTCTTTAACTTCAACTTCAGTAGCGCCACCAACTTTAATTACAGCAACACCACCTGCAAGTTTTGCCAGCCTTTCTTGAAGTTTTTCTTTATCATAATCAGAAGTAGTTTCATTAATTTCAGAACGTATTTGATTGCATCTTGCTTCAATATCACTTTTTTTTCCTTCACCAGCAACTAATGTACTATTCTCTTTATCAATTTTTACCTTTTTGCAAGATCCAAGGTCGTTAATTTTGACATTTTCTAACTTCAAACCAATGTCTTCCGAAATAACCTGGCCGCCGGTTAAAATAGCAATGTCCTCTAACATTGCTTTTCTTCTATCTCCAAAACCAGGAGCTTTCACTGCGACCACCTTAAGACCACCTCTAAGTTTGTTTACCACTAGTGTAGCCAGCGCCTCACCCTCTACATCTTCAGAAATAATCATCAAAGGTCTGTTAGCTTGAACAACAGACTCAAGAAGAGGAACCATAGGTTGTAAGTTAGTTAATTTTTTTTCAACTAAAAGAACAAGAGGATTGTCTAGTTCTGTAGTCATTTTTTCTGCATTTGTAACGAAATACGGAGATAAATAACCTCTATCAAATTGCATACCCTCTACGACATCTAATTCAGTTTCTACACCTTTTGCTTCTTCAACAGTGATTACACCTTCGTTTCCAACTTTTTGCATAGCTTTAGAAATCATATCACCAATTGATTTTTCCCCATTTGCAGAAATAGTTCCAACCTGGGCTACTTCCTCATTAGCTTTTACTTTTTTTGAAGAAGTTTTTAGTTTATCAATAACGCTTTCCACCGCTTTATCGATGCCCCGTTTGATATCCATAGGATTCATTCCAGCAGTAACATATTTTAAACCTTCGCTTACGATGGCTTGTGTTAGAATTGTAGCGGTAGTGGTCCCATCACCGGCGTTATCATTGGTCTTACTAGCAACTTCTTTTACCATTTGAGCTCCCATATTTTCAAATTTGTCATCAAGCTCAATTTCTTTAGCTACTGATACTCCATCTTTTGTAATTTTAGGTGCTCCATAAGATTTATCCATTACAACATTTCTTCCTTTTGGACCAAGTGTAACTTTTACTGCATTGGCTAATGTGTTGACACCTTTAAGCATTTTTGATCTTGCTTCAGTATCAAATTTTATAATTTTTGCCATTTTAGTCTCCTTTTAATATTTATTTTTTATTTTTTGAAATTCCCATTATGTCTGCTTCTTTCATAATGCTGTATTCTTTTCCATCAATCTTTACTTCTGTACCTGACCATTTTCCAAATAATACGATGTCACCAACTTTTACATCTAAGGGAGATGTTTTACCATTTTCGTTTTTGGCACCAGGTCCAACAGCAACTACTTCACCTTCTTGAGGTTTCTCTTTGGCTGTGTCAGGTATAATTATACCTCCAGCTGTTTTTTCGTCACTATCAAGAACTTTAATAAGAACTCGATCGTGCAGGGGTCTAAACTTCATATAATTCTCCTATAAATTTTTATGTACGCCTGATATGGTATTTTTTAATAAAATTTCAAGGGCATTATCTCTTAAAAATAGCCTAAAATACTGTGTTTTATGGCTTAATTTTTGATAAATTGAAAAAAGGAGTAAAAAAATTGAAAAAAATAGAACATTTATCTGATGTATTTAGCTCTTACGATACCTTCGTTGTTGATTTGTGGGGAGTGATGCATAACGGCGTAAATCTTCATAAAAAAGCGATGATCGTTGCAGATGAGTTGCTAAAAGCATCTAAAAAAATTGTTTTTTTATCAAATGCTCCTCGTCCTAGCCAAGATGTTAAAGAATTTCTCAAAAAAATAAATATGAAAGAAAAATATTTAAATAATGTAATTACCTCTGGAGAAGCAGCAATGCATGCAATTAATACAAATAAATTTGGAAAACTATTTTACCACCTCGGCCCCCCTAGAGACGAGTCAATATATTCAAGAATTAAAAATAACAAAACTCAACTTGATAAAAGTGATTTTATACTTTGTACAGGTCTTTTCGACGATTTTGAAAATAATCTAGATTATTATAAAGACTTGTTAAAAAATCATACATCAAAAAAACTAATTTGCACTAATCCGGATTTAATCGTACATCGAGGAGATGAGGAAGAATATTGTGCAGGCTCAATAGCTCAAATATTCGAATCTTTAGGAGGCAAGGTAATTTATTTTGGAAAACCCCATAAAGAAATTTATAAAATGTGTTTTAATAATAAAGAGAAAGTTTTAGCAGTTGGTGACAATCTAAGAACAGACATAAAAGGCGCTAACAATCTAAATATAGATTCACTTTTTATAACCAATGGTGTACATCGTGATGAACTTAGAAATGAAATTAAATTAGAGTCAATCTTAAAAAGGTATGGAGTTGTTACAACTTATTTTCAGTCAGAACTAACATGGTAGTATGAAAATTTTTAATTCTTTAAGCATAAATAAAAAATTCAAAAACTCTGTAATAGCAATTGGAAATTTTGATGGAATCCATTTAGGGCATAAGAAAGTCTTAAAACAAGCTCAAAGAAAAGCTCAAATAAATAAATTACCATTTGGATTAGTAACTTTTGAACCTATGCCAGTAATGTTTTTTAATACAAAGATCAAAAACCATAGAATAAATTCATTAAATCAAAAAACACATCAATTAAAAAAGCTTAAAATCGACTTTTTAATTGTCATTAAATTTAATAGCACATTTTCATTTTTGACTGCAGAACAATTTATTAGAAATATCATCTCAAAAAAAATTAAATCAAAATATATTTACGTTAGCAAGAATTTCAAGTTTGGTAAAAATAGACAAGGTAATATAAATACTTTAAAGAAATTTGAAAAAAAGTATAATTACAAAACAATAATTACACCACCTTTAAAAATATCAAAAAAAATAATTTCTTCTACATTAATTAGAAAAAAAATATCACAGGGAAAAATTGTAGAAGCAAATAGATTACTAAGTCGACATTGGAGCGTTGAAGGTAAAGTAATCAGAGGCAATAGAAGAGGGAGAAAAATTGGTTTTCCCACCTGCAACATTAAGTTAAACAATTATGTAATTCCAAAACTTGGTGTTTATTCTGTAAAAGTTCAAACAAATCATTTTAATAAGAAAGGTATAGCTAATATTGGCTATAGACCGACATTTAATGGACAAAAATTGCTTTTAGAAGTTAATATATTTGGAATTAATGAAAACTTATATAATAAAGTATTAAGTGTAAGATTTTTAAAGTTTATTAGAAAAGAAAAAAAATTTAAGAATTTAGAACTTTTAAAAAAACAGATTAAAACAGATATAAGATTAGCGAAAAAAAATAATGTCAAAAGATAATTTACATCTCCCTAAAACCGCTTTTTCTATGAAAGCAGGTTTGCCAAATAAAGAACCTTTAATCTTAAATAAGTGGGAAAAAATAAATATTTTTAAAAAATTGAGAGAAAAATCTAAAGGGCTTGAAAAATTCATTTTACATGATGGACCTCCTTACGCCAATGGACATATCCATATGGGAACAGCACTAAATAAAATTTTAAAAGATATTATAATTAGATTTCACCAGATGAATGGAAAAGATTCTGTGTATGTTCCAGGTTGGGATTGTCATGGACTACCAATCGAGTGGAAAATTGAAGAACAATATAAGAAGAAGAAGAAAAATAAAGATGAAGTACCAATAAAAGATTTCAGAGAAGAATGTAGAGAATTTGCTAAGAAATGGATACAAATACATATAACAGAATTTAAAAGACTTGGAGTAGTTGGTGATTTTGAAAATTACTATTCTACTATGAGTTTTCAAGCAGAAGCGCAAATAGTAAGAGAACTAGGAAAATTTCTTTTAGATGGAAGTTTATATCAAGGTTTTAAACCTGTTTTGTGGTCCACAGTTGAAAAAACTGCACTTGCTGATGCAGAAGTCGAATATATGGACCACACGTCTAATACAATTTTTGTAGCTTTTAAAATAAAAAAAACATCCAAAGAATTTCTTAAAAATTCAAATATAATTATTTGGACAACAACGCCTTGGACTATTCCTGCAAATAAAGCATTAGCGTTCAATAGTAGTATAGAATATTCACTAGTAGAGATTGATGAACTCGACTTCTTTAAAGAAAAAAAGATTGTTATTGCGAATAAATTGATAAATTCAGTAATGAATGCCTGTGAGATAAAAAATTATAAAGTTTTAAAGACATTTAGTGGAAAAGATCTTTCAGGCACTGTTTGTAGCCATCCATTTTTAAATATGAAATTTGAATATGATGTACCTATGCTTGATGCTAACTTTGTTGATTTAGAGCAAGGAACTGGAATAGTACACTGTGCACCAAGTCATGGTCCAGATGATTTTAATTTATGCCTTAAAAATAATATTAAATCGAGCTATACAGTGGATAACGCAGGTCTCTACACTAATGAAATTCCACATTTTGCTAATACACATATTTTCAAAGCAGACACTGAAGTAATAAGTAAATTAAAAGAACAAAATAAAATTCTTAAAAATGATAAATTGCAACATAGCTATCCACATTCGTGGAGATCTAAAGCTCCACTAATATATAGAGCAACACCACAATGGTTTATTTCCATGGAAAAAAAATCATTAAGAAATAAAGCCATTGAAGCAATTAACAATACAAATTTTTATCCAAAAAAAGGAAAGGAGAGATTGTTATCAATGATAGAGGGCAGGCCAGATTGGTGTGTTTCTAGACAAAGAGTGTGGGGAGTTCCTTTACCAATATTTATAAATAAAAAAACAAAAGAACCTCTTAAAGATCAAAAAGTTATAGATAGAATTTCTGAAATTTATGAAAAAGAGGGATCTGACTGCTGGTTTACTGATAATCCAAAAAAGTTTTTAGGAGACGAATATGATCCTGAAGATTATGAAAAACTCAATGATATTGTTGAAGTTTGGTTTGATAGTGGATCAACTCATAGTTTTGTTTTGGAAAAAAGAAATGATTTAAAATGGCCAGCCGATATGTATTTAGAAGGATCAGATCAGCATCGGGGATGGTTTCACTCATCTTTATTAGAATCTTGCGGGACTAGAGGTAGAGCGCCATTCGATAGTATTTTATCCCATGGGTTTGTAGTGGACGGAAAAGGTTTAAAAATGTCAAAATCATCTGGGAATGTTATTGCCCCAGAAGAAATACTAAAAAATTATGGAGCAGATATTTTAAGAGGTTGGGTAGCTTCCTCGGATTATGCAGAGGACTTAAGAATAGATAAAACGATATTATCACAACATGCTGAGTCATATCGAAAAATCAGAAATACCTTTAGATTTATTTTAGGAAATATTAACGATAATTTTGTTAAGCAAAATTTTGATAAAATTGATATAAAAAAATTTGATGAATTGGAGCAATTTATACTTCACAAGGTTTTTGAATTAGATAAATCAATTAAGCTAAATCTTAAAAATTACAATTTTCATAAGATGTATAAAGAGCTTCTTAATTTTTGTACTACAGATCTTTCCTCATTTTATTTTGATATAAGAAAGGACGCTTTATATTGTGATAGCAAAAATTCAAAAAAGAGGAAAAATTGTATTATCGTATTAAATATAATTTTAGAATGTCTATTAAATTGGTTTGCACCTATTTTTGTTTTTACAACTGAAGAAATTTTTGACTTGGTGAATAAAGACAAAGATAAAAGCGTGCATGAAAACAATTTTGTAAAAATACCACAAACTTGGCAAAATGCATTATTGGATACTAAGTGGAAACAACTTTTCAAAATCAAACAAGAAGCAAATCTTTCTTTAGAAGAAAAAAGAGCTAGTAAAGAAATTGGTTCTAGCTTAGAGGCAGAATTAAAGATCACAGCGGGTTCAAAAAACTTTCAAATTTTGGAGGGTCTTGACTTGGCTGAATATTTTATTACTTCAAAAGCTGAGAAAATAGAAAGTAAAAAAGATCTAGATTTAAAAATTGAGGTTAAAAAGACAGCTGGAATAAAATGTCCAAGATGTTGGAAAATTTTAAATAGTAAATGTGTAAGATGCGAAGAGGTCACTAAGTAATTTAAATGAGTGATCTTAAAGAAAATTACATTAATTATATAATTTGTTTAGTCATTATTTTTTCAGCATTCTTTTTAGATAGACTTTCTAAACAAGAGATAATTGAATTGGCAGGTGAGAGTACAATATATATAAATGATTTCATAAACTTTGATCTTACCTGGAATACTGGAATTGGATTTGGATTATTAAGTTCTAAAAGTAATTTTATTTATAATTTTATTACTGCAATTATTGGAGCTGTTATTGTTTTTATAATTTACTTAATTCTAAAATCAAAATTAATTGACAAAATTTTATTTTCTCTAATTATTGGAGGCGCAATTGGTAATTTGTATGACAGATTGGTATATTTTGCAGTACCAGACTTTATTGATCTACATTTTAAAAATTTTCACTGGTTTACGTTTAATGTTGCAGATATATTCGTTACAACTGGAATTATTATTTTAATAGCGAAAGATTTATTGCAAAAAAAATGAAAAAACTAAATGTAATTACTTTTATACTTATTTTTATTTTAAATTCATGTGGCGGAGATGTTGGCAGAGTTTTAAAGAATGAAAAGTTAAGAACAACAGATGAATTCCTTGTAAAGCAAAGAGAGCCATTAAGTTTGCCACCAGACTATAAAACTATTCCTAGACCAGAAACTTTAAATCAAGAATCTGAAAATAATAAAAATAAAATCGATAAAATAATTAAAGTTCCTGAAAAAAAATCTACTGATAAAAGTGGCAAGTCTGTTGAACAATCAATCCTAAACGCTATTAAAAAGTGAAAAGAAATAATAAAATAATTTACAAGAATTCAATAAATAAAAAACACCTGAAACTCAAATTTAAAAAAAAATTGAATCATAGTTTTCATAAAATTTTTGAGAAAGTTTACAAAAATTTAAATAATGTAGAAGATTCATTTCACACATTGAGTAAAAAATTTTCTTTAAATTTTAAGATTAGTTCTCTGCGTGAATTTAAAAAATTTAAAACTATTATAGTTGTAGGCATGGGGGGATCCAGTCTTGGATCTGAAGCAATATATTCATTTTTAACGAAAAAGATAAAAAAGAAGTTTATATTTTTGAATACCCTCGATGAGGACATGAACGAAAAAATTAAAAAAATAAAAGACAAAGAAAAAAAACTTTTTATAATTATTTCAAAGTCAGGC
>MDSZ01003234.1_pt1 | contig 10811 bp, 20 predicted proteins | sample 811201 | NCBI WGS metagenome assembly MDSZ01 (sample SAMN05326647, study PRJNA326480) | marine metagenome | isolation source: seawater | place: Indian Ocean: North | collected 2010
ACCAGAGTTCTTTCACACAGCACAAAAGACATTGAACTATGAAAAGATACAAGCAAGGTATGAGGATATTTGGTAATGGCAAAAGACATGTATCATAATCCTAATTTAGATGTGAAAGAATGGTGGAAAAGAATACCTGATAGTAAAGAATATGGCACAACCAAACATGTTGAAAGATTTAGTTATGAGATATGTCCAAGTTGTGAAAGTGATTTAGTGGACAATAAATGTTCTATATGTAGTGGAGATGATTAATGCCAACTTATCGTTTTAAAGATCATAATACTGGTGATGTCTGGGAAGAATTAATGTTAATCGCTGAAATGGAAGAATTTACTAAAAAGAAAAATATTGAATTATTACCACCAACACAAATGAATATTGTTTCGAGTGTCGGAACAATTGATGGTAAAACAGATAGTGGTTGGAAAGATAATTTAAAACGTATTGCTGCCGCACATCCAGAATCACCATTAGCAGAACGATATGGTTCTGGTGAAAGTCATGCGAAACTAAAGGCAAAACAGGTGATAAAGAAACACAGAGCAAGACAGAAATTATAAATAATTAAGTATCTGTCTTAACTGATCAGAGAGCAAAAGTAGGGTTAACTGTAGCCTGAAAGTCAGCTGGTACTGATCTCAGACTAGGTAAAGGCCCATCTTCGGATGGGCCGCTATGGAGATAAAATGTCGAAGAAGAAACTTGGAATTACACACAACGATTTAGTCAATATCAAACCAATCACAGAAAATCAAAAACGAGCCGCAGAGGCATGGAAACTAGGTAAACATCTATTCTTATATGGTGTTGCAGGAACTGGTAAAACTTTTCTATCATTAAACTTAGCATTAAAAGAAGTTCTTAACGATAAGACAGAACAACAAAGAGTTTATATTGTAAGAAGTTTATTACCAACTAGAGATATTGGTTTTCTACCTGGTGATGAAGAAGACAAAGCATTTCTATATCAAATGCCTTATCAAAACATGGTACGATTCATGTTTCAGGCACCAACTGAAAATGCTTTCGAAAGATTGTATGTTGATTTAAGAAACCAAGGAACAATTGAATTTTTATCTACATCATTTTTAAGAGGTATAACAATTGATAATGGCATTATTATTGTTGATGAGTGTCAGAATCTTAACTTCCATGAATTAGATACAATTATTACAAGAGTTGGACAGAATAGTAGAATTATATTCTGTGGTGATTTTCAACAGACAGACTTAAACAAGACTGCTGAAAGAAACGGTATCTATGATTTTCAGAGGATTCTATTTGAGATGGGTGAATTTGAGAATATAGAATTTGACTTAGGCGACATCGTAAGAAGTGGTTTCTTACGAAATTATCTAATAAACAAAATAAAGTTAGGATTGCACTATGACCAAACTTAAAGAACTAAGACAACAACACAAATACTACAAAAAGAAAGTAGCAGAGATAGAAGAAGATCGCAAGGCAGATCGTTCATCTGAGTTGTGGAAAATAATCAGAGAACATAAGAAACTGAAACTAAAGTATAAGACGGAGTTATTAAATGCAAGATAATTGGATAAAATGTTTAGAAACTATATTACACCACGAGGGGGGTTATGTGAATCACCCAAAAGACCCGGGCGGAGAAACAAATCTAGGCGTCACAAAGAGAGTTTACGAAGACTTCGGTGGCACAAAAGATATGAAGGATTTGACCAGAGAAGACGTAGAACCAATATACAAAAAGAACTATTGGGATAGAGTAAAGGGTGATCAATTACCACAAGGATTAGACCTATGTGTCTTTGACTTTGGTGTTAACGCAGGAACAGGTAGAGCTGCCAAGTATTTACAGACAATGATCGGCACAGTCGCAGACGGTGGTATTGGTCCTAATACATTAAAAAAATTAGATGAATATATTGATGAACATGGTTTGAATGAAACAATTAAATCATATCAAGTAGAAAGACAAAAGTATTATGAATCACTATCAACGTTTGATACATTTGGTAGAGGTTGGACAAGACGAGTAGTAGAAACAACTAAATTAGCATTGGAGATGAATGTCTAAACAATATTTACACGATGAAGTATTTGAAATAAATGATGATTTAAATCCAATACTCAAAGATGTTGGACCATATCAATACTTATGTATAGATAACTTTTATAAAAGACCTGAAGACATTCATCAAATATTGTCAGAATCTTGGGCACCAAATTGGAAGTTAGATGTTCATAGAGGAAATAATTTTAAAGAATATTACGATTGTCGATTGGCATTTCCTATACAAGATAAAACAATTCAGTATATAAAAAACATTGATCTAATTAAAACTGATCTAGGAAATACATACTGTAGAACACTATTCACAAATACATTCAGTTGGATTAATCCACCATCACCAAACATTCAATTTCTTCCACATGAAGATGATACTTTAAATGTTCTTGTTTACATGGACAAAATAAGTTCTGGTGGAACAGCATTTTATGAAAATTATAAATGGGAAGAACATCACAATGAAGACATAGATATTAGGCACAATATAGAAGGATTAAAACATCACATAATACCTTCAAAGTTCAATAGATGTGTTATCTTTAATGGTCGTATTCCACACGGTGGTTATATTGAAGACCATAGTCAATACACAAATGGTAATTGGCGTCAAAATTTAGTATATTTCTTTGATCATGCTTGACAAATAGTCAAAATTATGATATAATTATATTATGTTTAATCATTTAGAACGAGTAGAAATACCAGAGTTAAAGGCAAAAAATATAGATGGCAAAAGATTCTATGAAACACCAGACGGAAAAGCATACCCGTCAATCACAACTGTTCTCGGACAAAGAGATAAAAAGGGACTTATGGAATGGCGTAAGCGAGTTGGCGAAGAAGTCGCTAATCATATTGGCAGAAAGGCTGCTAATCGTGGAACTGCTGTTCATAATATCGTTGAGGATTATCTCAACAACGTAGAACAACAAGAACTTACAGAAAAACACAAGAAGAATTTTCTTCCTTGGTGTATGTTTAACGAATTTAAACCTATCCTTAATAACATCGATAACATACACACACAAGAAGCACAATTATATTCTGAAAAATATACAGTCGCTGGTCGAGTTGACTGTATCGCAGAATATGAAGGTGAACTATCAGTAATCGATTTCAAAACTGCTTCTGGTGAAAAGAAAGAAGAATGGATCTCAAATTACTTTCTACAAGGTTCAGCATATGCTGAGATGTATGAAGAAAGAACAGGTGTTGCAATCGAAAATATTGTGATACTTGTTGTGACTGAAGATGGCACAACACAAGTATTCAAAAAGAAAAAACATGAGTATTTACCAGAACTCAAAGTTGCAATAGAAGATTTCTATAAATCGATAAACGTATGATGGAATCTATCCTCGCCAACAGAGCTATCAATATGAAGTCTATCGTAATTGATAACTTCTTCGAAGATCCATGGAAGATAATAGAATTTTCTAAAACATTAGAATATGGTGGACCTTCAAAGACAGAATATTGGCGAGGTCTAAGAACAACAAATCTAAAAGACATCGACTTACAATTCTTTACAGGCACAGCACAGAAAATACTTTATTCATATTTTGAAACACAATACAATTACGGTGTTGATGGTAATATGTGTTTTCATCGATATGGTGAATCTGGTGCTGGTGGTTTAGATGATGCGTTCGATGTTCATACTGATAGAAACTATTATAGTGCTATCATTTACTTAACACCAAATGTCCCAATGGACAACGGTACACAACTTTACAGAAAAGTCGATGGTGAATATTTTCCTGATGTTGTGTATCATAATAAATTTAATAGACTAATAATGTTTCCCGGTAATATTCCACATAGTGCTATGAAGGTAAATGGTGGCAATGATGATCGATTAACTCTATTATTTTTCATTGATAAACTAGAAAGGGTAGATTAATGATCAGATATATTTTTTTAGCAGCCATTGCTATATTTTGCCTTGATGTTTTCGTTTGGCAAGCACAGGCAAAAGAACACAAAGAGTTTGGTGAAGTATTCTATGATGTCCATGAAGATATACAATTTTGTGGTGATCCAGAAGAAGTTGGGTATTATCTAGGTGCGAAATATGGATTACTACCAATCACCGCAGGCAATTCTTTCGATATAATGACTAACACATATCGTTTAACAGTATTCGCCGCAAACCCAGACCTAACAACAATCGCAATACTTACACAGTATGGTGAGAAAGTTTGTCTAACATCATTGAGTGTTGGACACATAAAACAAACCCCACTAACAAGATAGAGGAGACCTATATAATGCACAAATACACACATCGCTTTTATGAATTATTAGAAGAAATAAAAGCATTACACGATAAGAAAAGACACGACTACGCTCAAGAGGCAGATCCATTTGCTAATTTTAGATTATCTGAATTAGGTGGCATTGATGCTTGGAAAGGTATCGCAGTTAGACTAGGTGATAAATATAGTAGATTGATGTCTTTTATCCAAAAGGGTAAATTAAAATATAATGATGAATCAATTAAAGATACATTAATGGATAATGCTGTTTATTCATTGATTGCTCTTATTTTGTATGAAGAGGCACAAGAGAAGAACGAACAAATGACTTTTAGTTTCTACGGAGAAGATGAAAAGACAGCAAGTGTTGCCTCAACAACACAAACTTCAACATTTTTAAACGATTCAAATAATATTTAAATGAACAATTTCGATAGTAAAGTACAAGAATTAAGAAGAATTGGTGTCGAATCTTTTGATATATTTACAAAAGATGAACTAGCATTTCTTACTGATGAGAACTATCGAATAGGTGATTTCAATAAAAGATTGGCAGGTCATTTAAAACAAGAATATCAACTGAAATGGCCTGAAGAATTTGAAGTTAGACTACATCAAGGTATAAGAAGTAGTGAATTATTAAAAGAATATATTGACACTATTAAATTAAATAATGCATACTCATATCTATCATTGACTAATTTGTGGGTAAATTATCAAGCAAAACATGAATTTAATCCTGTACACGATCATTCAGGTGTATTATCATTTATCATATTCTTACAAGTGCCTTATGACTTAACCGCAGAAGAAAATATGTTTAATGCAAACATATCTGAAACTTCTAAATTACAATTTTTAACAACAAATAATTTAGGTGAGATAATTGCAACAACTGTTCCTGTTGATCAAAGTTATGTGAATAAACTACTCATGTTTCCTTCTAAACTTCGTCATCAAGTATATCCATTTTTCACATCTAACGAACACAGAATTACTGTTTCAGGTAATTTCTGTTATGATATCAATCAGAAAGTAGAATAATGACACCAAAAGATTTTGCTATATTAATAGATCAAAAAGTACAAATGAAACAAATGACCCATATGGATGCCATCTTAGAATATTGTAAAGAAAAAGAAATAGAACCAGATACAATTACTCATTTAATTAATCGAACACTAAAAGAAAAGATTAAATTAAATGCTGAAGAATTACATTATTTACCTAAAAGTGGCACATTGCCAGTATGAACGTCACACTTATAGACAAGATGGGTTCTGATACTACAGTCGTCAATGCGGCTCGTGTATCATTTAATAAAGAATCTCCTAAAAATAGAGTTAACTTAGATCAAAGAGATGAAAAACTTATTAAGTATTTGGCAGAACATAATCATTGGTCTCCGTTTGCACATGCCAGTTTACAGTTTAGAATCAAAGCACCAATCTTTGTTGCAAGACAATTAGTCAAACATCAAGTTGGTTTAGTTTGGAATGAAGTTAGTCGTAGATATGTCGATGAAGAACCAGAATTTTATATACCTTTTATGTGGAGAAGAAGACCACCAAAGAGTATCAAACAAGGTTCAAGTGATGAAGAAGTTGAATACGATATTACAAAATATATTAAAGTAGCAAAAACTTTATATAACAAAATGTTAAAGAAAGATATCGCACCAGAAATGGCAAGAATGATATTGCCACAAAACATGATGACAGAATGGTATTGGTCTGGTACTTTGTATGCGTTTGCTCGTGTATGTAATTTAAGATTAAAAGATGATACACAATCTGAAACAAGAGATGTAGTAAAACATATAGAACATGTAATGAAAGATCAGTTTCCAATCTGTACAAAATATTTACTTGATTAATGGATGGATACGAGGTATATAAAACTTATTTAGCAATTAAATTGCACTTTACAAAAGATGACTATAATTTTGATCAGTATAATGGTGCTACTAGGGCTTCTTATGATTCCTTTAGTAAAAGAAATGATCGCTTCTTTTTTCATCGTATTAGTAAGAAGTATAAGACTGATATTGTCGATTTTCTTGTTTCTGGTTTTGTGGGCAATCATAACACTTGGGTGGGAGACCTTAACAGTTCCACAGCAGAAGAAAAGTATTGGAAATATGTCCAACGTAGAGATGGTTTCTCATACTATTTCAAGTTAGATATGCAACATCTCATTAAAAAAGCAGATGGTAATTTCAATAAGATATTTAAATGTCATAAAGGACAACACCCGATTCTATTGAAAAGTTTTCTGGCAAAGAAGATTGGTTTAGATACCATGTCTGTTCTACAAAAGATGTTTAATTATTGTAAGAAATTTGATAAAGAAATAGAAGAAAAGATTGTATGGCCTAAAGTAAGTTTAATGGCAAGAAAATATACTACATTTCTAGGTGATAAAGATTATGATAAATTAAAGAATATTATTAAGGAGACCATATGATATTTGACACTATTTTACTTTGCCAGATGACTATGTGTATTATCATGGGTATAGATGATTGTCCAAATGCCAAACAAGTAAGTATGGAAAACGAATGGACACCTGCATATTATTATTATTCAGATGGTGAGGGTCATATTCATTATGATGATGATCAATTAATTCATATGGGTATTATTATACATGAATTAGCACATCATATAGAAAAGACACAAGGTAAAGATTTTAAGGAAGTTTGTATTCAATATGGTGGTACAAACTGTGATATCCATGAGTAAATTATTCGTAATTGGTAATGGTGAAAGTCGAAAGAACTTTGATTTATGGGGTATCAAATATCATGGTAAAGTTTATGGTTGTAATGGTCTTCATAGAGATTTTACACCACATGCACTAATAAGTGTTGACCCTGGTATTATGCACGAAGTATATGATAAACGTTATGCAATAGAGAATACTTGTTATTTTCGTGGTTGGACTTCAATACCTGAAATGATGTATGATGATATGGTGAATACACATGTCTTAGATATGAAAGGTAAGTTTGGTGAAGAACCAAAAATATTTGAAAGTTTAAAACCAGAGGGTTCACATGAGTTCGTTATACATGGCACAGCGGCATTGATGCACGATGAACTTTTAAAAGAAAATAGAGAATACAAAGGTCTTGGTTCAAACGTTTTATTTATTTCTTGGTTATATCCAAATGATAAAGTAAAATCTATCGATGAACATATGAAAGAATCTTATGACGTTGGTTATTCTGCTGGACCGACTGCGTTGAATATTGGTTGTCATGTAGAAAAACCAAAACAAGTTTTTCTAATTGGGTGTGACATATTTTCAAATACAGGTAAGTATAATAATGTGTACAAAGATACTTTACATTATGAAGGTCATACCATGGGTGCTGTTCCAACAGATAATTGGTTAGAACAGTATAAGTCAAACTTTATGATTTTCTCTGATATAGAGTTTTACAAAGTCAATGAAAAACCATTAGGTAGTGATAATGTCAATAGTGAGATAGATGAATGGTTCGATTGTATGAATGTTTCTTATATCACACAAGATGAACTTATCAACAAGTATTTAACAAAATAGAGATTTTGCTATTATAAATAACAAGATTAATCATTACAATGTCAAATATTTTATTACCACACTCGTGGTTGAAATGAAACCTAGGAAAACTAAAAGGAAAATTTAATGAAAAAATTACTATTAATCATGTCTGCTATCTTTCTATCAGGAACAGCATATGCAGGCGTTTCAGGTTCTGTCGGAGTAGATTTCTCTGAGAACACAGCAGGCGATGTAATCGCAACTAAAGACATCGACTTAGATATTTCAAGTGATGTTGGATTTGCTTCTATCGCTGTAATCACAAACGCAAGTGATGAACTTGTCTTAGATGAATATGCTCTTGGAGTAAAAGGACCTAGAGGTTCTATCAGTTATGGTGATCAAGGTGATATCTTCATCGGTGGTGGTTTGGAAGTAGTAGGTGCTGATACACTTGCTAATCCAAGTGACGCTGGTGAAAGCATTTTGATAAACGCCAAGAACACATCTGTTAGATTTAAGTTTACAGATACAGGAACTGATGTCACAGATTTTGATACCATTCAAGTCAAACATTCTTTAGCACTTGGTAGTGTTGCTGTTGCTGGTTCAGTTGATCATACAATTGAAACAGACGACAACATTTTCGCTGTTGAAGGTGTCGCAAGTTTAGGTTCAGAAGCAAAACTAACTGCTGTGGCAACACATAACGAAAATTTAGCAGACCCAACGGCTGCTGAAGCAATCATCTCTACAAACGGATATTCATTATTCGTTAATGGTGATGAATCAGACTGGACACAAAATGCCGGTGCTGGATATAAATCAACATACAAATCAGTAGATTGGTATATCGAAGCAGGATACAATATGGATTCTGAAGAAGTCACACCAGCTGCTGGAGTAAGTGTTAATTTCTAATATTTTTAAAAAAGTGGGGCTTAGCCCCACTTTACACTTGACAAAGTTGACTATATATGATATAATACAATCTTATATTATGAATACGTGGATAACAAAAACATACAATAAACATACGGAGAATACAATAAATGTCATTTGAAGCATTAAAAAGAAGTCGAGGTAATTTCGACAAACTAACAAAAGAGTTAGAATCCCTTAATAAAACAACCACAACACAATCATCAGGCAAAGACGAACGATTCTGGCGACCAGAACTTGATAAATCAGGTAATGGTTTTGCGATTATTCGTTTCTTACCTGCTGTCGAAGGTGAAGAATTACCTTGGGCAAGATTATGGTCACATGCCTTTCAAGGTCCAGGTGGTTGGTATATTGAGAACTCTCTTACTACAATGAACAAGAAAGATCCTGTATCTGAAGACAATAGTCGTCTATGGAATACTGGTTTAGATTCTGATAAAGAGATTGCTCGTAAAAGAAAGAGAAAACTAACTTATTATACTAATGTTCTTGTGGTTTCTGATCCTAAGAATCCAGAGAACGAAGGTCAAGTAAAATTATTCAAGTTCGGTAAAAAGATATTTGATAAGATTACTGAAGCAATGCAACCACAATTTGAAGATGAGAAACCTTTAAACCCATTTGATTTCTGGGAAGGTGCAGACTTCAAATTAAAAATCAGAAAAGTAGATGGCTACTGGAACTATGATAAGTCAGAGTTCGCACAAGTAAGTCCTGTTGCTGATAATGATGACGAAATACAGAGCATTTGGAAAAGACAATTTGCTCTTACAGAGTTTTCAGATCCTTCAACTTTCAAATCATATGATGATCTCAAAGCGAGATTTGAGAAAGTTGTTTACGGAACTGGAAATACTACCACTGCTGATAAAATTGATACTCCCACCATTGATGATGAAGTATCGGCACCAGTAGTAGAAAAGAAAAGCGAACCGAAACCGTCTGTCGCACCTGTCGAATCAATTGATGATGCTGGTGATGACGACACTATGGATTATTTTTCAAAATTAGTAGAAGAAGACTAATCCAAAATCTCTCCTGTTTCGCTTAGGGTTTGTGTCCTAATTCACACGTGGCGCCCATGGTTAGGCGCCATTTAGGTTTGTTAGTTAATCGGTTATAATACTGCCCTGTCACGGCAGAGTGATGGGTTCGATTCCCATACAGACCGCCATATAAATAGAATTATGGATTTATTTTTTACTATACTAGTTGACTTTGGTTTACCTGTTGCGGCTGCTGTCACAATGGGTGTATTCATTTACATCATTCTCAAATATATTCTAGCAGGTGTTGTTGGTCAAGTTGGTGCAATTACAGGTATCATTTCACAATTAGATAATCGAATCAAAACAATGAACCACGATATGATAAAATTAGATTTACTTATTTCACATGCTCTAAATTTAAAACCAGACATGGACAGATTAAGTAGATCAGATGGCAAAGAGGATGCCAGAAAAGACTAATGGACATTGTAGAGATATTAAATCAATATGGTTTTGCTACTCTGGCTGCGATTGCCATGGGTTATTTTATATTTTTTATCTATACCTATGTGACCACACAAATCATTGAAAAATTAGATAATACTATGAAAGTGTTAATTGCCCTTATAGATCGAGTTCGTATGCTGGATAACGATATTATTCGATTGAGATCCAAACTCAATACAGTCTTAGAAATCAAAGAAAACGAGAAGAAGAAGACCACAGACATATAAATAGTAGCATGAGGTCACTACTAATTCTACTATTATTGGGTTCTTGGGCAACTGCTTCTGAACTCACACACAATTTTTCTAACCCATCATTTTCTGGTATTGGTTATTCTACCCATGTTTTATCTTTAGAACAATTAAGATATAATAGAGAAAATGAAATCAGAGATGAAATGAAATCAGCGGCAGCGGCTGCTAAACGAGAAGAAGAAAATACTACAATCAATAAGTTTATCAAAAACGTAGAAAGTAGAATTTATGCTAACTTATCAAAACAGTTAGTTGATAATATGTTTGGTGAATC
>MDSZ01003393.1_pt1 | contig 10810 bp, 7 predicted proteins | sample 811201 | NCBI WGS metagenome assembly MDSZ01 (sample SAMN05326647, study PRJNA326480) | marine metagenome | isolation source: seawater | place: Indian Ocean: North | collected 2010
AACTAAAAATAGTAAACCTATTATGATTGATAAAGGAATAGCAAATAAGTAATAATCAGGGGAATGAAAATGAAATTCTTCTGGATGAGGTAAATCAAAATAAAAAAAAGAAAGTATAGTTAATATTAAAACTATTAAAGAAACTAATATTATAGAACTATTTATATTTAAATGTTGTGAAGCAAATACTGCTGGAACTATAATTAAAAAAATAAATGGATTTGTAATACCACCAGTTAAAAAAAATAATAGTCCTAGCTGAAGTATATCGTAGCTTAAAAATATAGTAGAAAAAAAGTTGCTTAGTTGGATTTCTTTAATTTTAAATCGTAAGTATAGATTAGTTAAAACACTAAAAATTATTATTGCAATACAAAAAAAATAATTAAATTTAAAATTTAAAATAAATTGTACAATTAAAACAGCACTTATTTGTCCAATATAAGCTATCCATCTTAAATTAACATATGTAGATTTATTTAATGAGTAAAGTTTTGAAGTTTCAAACAACTTCATTACTAAATATCTAAATTTGAAACATTAATTGCATTAGAAACAATAAAATCTTTTCTTGAGCTCACATCATTTCCCATTAAAGTATGTATAATTTCTTGGTCCTTTTTTATATTTTTTGAATATTGAACCTGAAGAAGATTTCTTGTAGCTGGGTTTAATGTAGTACTCCATAATTCCTCAGGATTCATTTCTCCAAGTCCCTTAAATCTTTGGATGCTTAATCTTGATTTTTCTTGATCATATAACTGACTAAATTCTTTTGAACCTTTTTTATATTTTTTTAAATTTTTAGAATTTTTTAAAATATATTTTTCTAATTCATTTTCATCCTTTATATAATTTGATTTTGAACCTTTATTAATTTTAAATAGTGGAGGCTGAGCTAAATAAATATGCCCATTTTCTATAAGTTTATTGAATGGTTTATTATTAAAAAAAGTTAATAAAAGAGCTCTTATATGAGATCCATCAACATCAGCATCTGTCATTATAATAATTTTACCATATCTTAAATCTTTTAAGTCTATGTCTTCAACTTTAGGGTCGAGCCCCAAAGCGTTAATTAAAGTTACAATTTCACTTGATGAAATCATTTTTGATAATGCTCTTGTTTTTAAGTCTGCGTTAGTTCCATTTCTTTTTTTTCCATTTGAATCTACATAAGTATTTAATATTTTACCTCTTAGAGGTAATACTGCTTGATTTTCTCTATTCCTTCCTTGCTTAGCAGAACCTCCGGCTGAGTCACCTTCTACTATAAAAAGTTCTGTTCCTTCTTGTTTTGAAATTTGGCAATCAGCTAATTTTCCTGGCAATCCAGTTAATTCTAAAGCACCTTTTCTTCTAACATTTTCTCTCGCTTTTCTTGCAACATCTCTTGCTAAAGAAGCTTGGATAACTTTTGCTAATATTATTTTAGTTACTGATGGATTCTGATCAAACCAAATTGATAATTTCTCGTTTATTATTGTTTCCACTATTGGTCTTACCTCGGAAGATACTAGTTTATCTTTAGTTTGAGATGAAAATTTGGGGTCTGGAATTTTAATTGACAGGACACATGTTAGTCCTTCTTTTATGTCATCACCTGATATTGATAGTTTATTTTTTTTTAAAAGATTATTTTCATTTGCATATTTATTTATAACCCTAGTTAAAGCACTTCTAAATCCTAAAAGGTGAGTTCCTCCATCCTTTTGAAAAATATTGTTTGTATACGAATTTACATCTTCACTATATCCAGCATTCCATTTTAATGAACATTCAATTAAAACTTCATTCTTTTTTCCTTCTACGAATATAGGTTTTTTAAATAAATCATTTCCATTTTTATTTTGTAATTTTTCTCTTTTTTCATCTAAATAATTAACGAATTCAACTATTCCACCTTCAAATTTAAATTCAATTTTTTTTGAATTTTTTTGATTTAAATTATTTACAGAAATTTTTACACCTTTATTTAGAAAAGCAAGTTCTCTCATCCTTTTTTGAATTATATTTGAACTAAATTTTGTAGAAGAAAAAATTTTTTTTGAAGGTAAAAAGTTTATTTTTGTTCCTGTTGTTTTTGAATTTCCTATAATTTTAATTGGAGATTTAGCCTCACCATCTCTAAATTCTATAAAGTATTTTTTTCCATCTCTATTTATTTCGAGTTTTAATTTTTCCGACAATGCATTAACAACTGATACACCAACACCATGTAAACCACCGGAAACTTTATAAGAACTATGGTCGAATTTTCCCCCAGCATGTAACTGAGTCATTATAACTTCAGCTGCTGATTTTTTCTCACCTTTATGTAAGTCAACAGGTATACCTCTACCGTCGTCTTCAACAGTTACTGTGTTATCAGAATTAATACTAATTTCTATATTTTTACAGTATCCAGCTAAAGCTTCATCTATAGAGTTATCCACTACTTCATAAACCATATGGTGTAAACCGGTTCCATCATCTGTATCACCGATATACATTCCTGGTCTTTTTCTAACCGCTTCAAGACCTTTAAGAACTTTTATTGAGTCTGCCTGATACTTTAAATTCTCTGTTTTTTTTGTCATTTTAATTTTTTGGAAAAAGAAAATTATACCATTTTTGGCAAATTAAATAAAACCAACAAAATACAATATCTTTAAAAAGTGTTGATAATTAAGAATAATATTTGATTTTTAAATTTATTTTTTTATTTTTTAATTTTTAATAAAAAACATCATTTTTTGACTGACAAAACTTCAAATTTGTAAAAAATCATTTTTATGAAAAAAATCATGGTTATTATAGCGGCTAGAGGTATTGGAGATTTAATTTACCATTTGCCATTATTAAGATCTTTGTATGAAAGTTATAATCAAAAGTTAATTATAATTTCAAATAAAATAAATCATTCAAAAGAAATATATAAATATGAAACTTTTTATGAAAAAATAATATATTTTGATAATACTAGGTTTCCATTATTAAAAACTTTAAAAACAATTTATAATTTTAAAAATTTAATTAATGAATTCAATGTTGATCAACTAATACTTACTGCAAGTCCCCGAAGACTTATGGTGCCCGTATACTTATCTAATGCTAAAAAAAAAATTATTTTTGGTGGAGGAAATAACTTTCTATTCAAAGACAAAAAATATCAACATTTAACTCATGCTGAAAAAATTAAGAAATATACCGAAGACTTAAATTTACCAGTGAAAATTGATAATTTTTTTTTGAAATTCAACAAACTTGAAAAAGACAAAAAATTTGAAATAAATAATAATATATTTTTTACATTAGACTCACATCATGATCAAAATAATTGGGATATAAATAATTATATTAAAATAATTTTAAAATTAATAGAAACAAATGTAAAAATTTTTATAAATTTTTCACCACACAAAACATATTTTTTAGAAAAAATTCCAAAAGAAATTTTAAATTCAAATAAAGTTAATTTTACACAAAAAAAAAGTATTTTAGAAATAATGAATATTATAAAATCTTGTAAATTTATTGTTGGCAATGAAACTGGACCAATTTGTTTAGGCGCATCTTTAAAAAAAGAAGTGCACTCAATTTACCTTCCAATACATACTAAACCAGAAAGCCAAATCATAAGTGATAAAACATATTATTATAATACTGATGAAATAGATGATAAAATAATAATTAACACTATTACAAAACGCATACTAGAAGAAATATGAAAACTTATGGATTATAAAAAAACAAAGTCATACAAATCTTTTACTAAAAGTAAATATCTTTCCTTAAAGTATAAAAATTATTTTAATGTTTATGACAAATTATTTAATAAATATAGAAATAAAAAAATAACTTTTGTTGAGGTTGGAGTTTTTTCGGGAGGATCTCTTTTTATGTGGAGAAATTTTTTTGGTAAAAAAGCTAAAATAATTGGAATTGATTTAAACCCTGAATCAAAAAAATTTGAAAAGTATGGTTTTAAAATTTTTATTGGAGATCAAAGTAACGAAAGATTTTGGAAAAATTTTTTCTCAAAAATTGGTAAAGCTGACATAGTTTTAGACGATGGTGGCCATACAAACTACCAACAAATAATAACTACAAATTGTTGTGTTCCAAATATTAAAGACGATGGACTGTTAGTTGTAGAGGATGTGCATACAAGCTATATCAAAAATAAATGGTATAATCCTAGTAGATTTTCATACATGAATTATTGCAAAAAATTAATTAATGATATCAATACAAGGTACCCTGGAATAAAAAAATATAACTACTCTTTAAACAAATATATTTATTCAATTGAAAATTTTGAGTCTATAACCAGCTATAGAATTAATAGAAAAATGTGCAAAAATAATTACGAAATTAGAAATGGCAAAAAAAGTACAGATCCAAAAGAATACAGAAGTAAACTAGATGAGAATAGTTATCTTTACAAATTGAAGAAGTTTTTTAATACTAAATCTAACTTTACCTATTTAGCTTTTTTAATTAATTCAATAAAATCAAAAAAATTCTTTAATTAGAAATAGGAGAGATGGCCGAGTGGTTTAAGGCGCACGCTTGGAGAGCGTGTATAGGGTTCACTCTATCGTGGGTTCGAATCCCACTCTCTCCGCCAAATTAATAGTCTAAATCAATTTGAAACTAAAGAAATAAAAGTATAATAAATTAATTATTATGAAAAATATATTAATAACTGGTGGCGCTGGATTCATCGCACATCATATTATTGCTCACGTTATTAAAAATACAGATTGGAATATCACGACAGTTGATAGACTAGATATTTCAGGAAACTTAAATAGATTAGATGATATTTTAAAAGAATTTTCTATTGAAGATAAAAAGAGATTAAGAATAATTTTTCATGATTTAAAAGCTGAGATAAATTCACAAATTAAGTCTGAAATTGGAGAACCAAATATTATATTACACCTTGCTGCTGCTAGTCATGTAGATAGATCAATAAAATATCCAATGGAATTTGTTAATGACAATGTAGTTGGGACAGTTAATTTACTTAATTTTGCAAAAGAAAATAATAATCTTGAAAAATTTGTATACTTTTCGACAGATGAAATATTTGGCAATGCTCCAAAAGGAATTTCTTACAAAGAATATGACAGATACAATTCAACAAATCCCTATAGTGCTAGCAAGGCGGCTGCTGAAGAGTTTTGTGTTGCTTATGAAAATACTTACAAAATGCCGATATTCATTACTCATACAATGAATGTTTTTGGAGAAAGACAGCATCCGGAAAAATTTATTCCAATGGTTATACAAAAAGTAAGAGATGGAAAAAAAGTACTAATTCATTCAAATAAGGAAAAAACTAAAGCTGGTAGTAGACATTATATTCATGCTCAAGATGTAGCTGATGGCTTAATGTTTATATTAAATCTGAAAAATTACCAACATCAAGGCGATTTTGGAAACGCAAAATGTCCTAAATTTAATCTAGTTGGACCAGAAGAAATAGACAATCTTACTCTCGCTCAAATGATTGCGAAAGTTCAAAAAAAAGAACTTGTGTATGAATTAATTGATAATCATTCTTCAAGACCTGGTCACGATTTAAGATATTCATTAAGTCCTGAATTGTTAAAAAAACTTGGATGGGAACCAAAAATTAAACTTTCAAAAAGAATTGAAGAAGTTGTTAATTGGAGTTTAAAAAATAATAGATGGCTTTTAGAAAATTAGCAAATTGTTTAGTTTGCAATTCTACAAATTTAAAAAAGGTTTTAAACCTAAATAAGCAACCTCTGGCTAATGCATATTTAAAATCTAATAAAAAAAGAGAAAAAAAATATGATTTAGCTGTGAACTGTTGTAAAAAATGTACCCATCTTCAACTTACAATAGCTGTTGATCCAAAAATTATTTACAATAATTATGACTATGTCAGTGGCACTACCAAAACTCTTAAAAATTATATGAATGACTTTTATAATCTTTGCATAAAAAATATAGGAACTACTTATAGAAAAAATATTTTAGACATTGGATGTAATGATGGTTCTCAACTAGATGTTTTTAAAAAAAAAAAATTTAAAACTTTTGGAGTAGACCCTGCAAAAAATATCTATAAATTATCTTCAAAAAAACATAAAATTTTATGCGAATTTTTTAATAACAAAACAGTAGAAAAATTTGATGAAAAGTTTGATATAATAGTTTTACAAAATTCATTTGCACATAACCCTAGTCCTTTTAATTTATTATTAAATATTAAAAAATTAATGGATAAAAATTCAACTTTATTTATTCAAACAAGTCAGGCAGACATGTGTAAAAATAATGAGTTTGATACAATTTATCATGAACATATAAATTTTTTTAATATCAAAAGTATGAAAATTCTTGCAGAAAGATGCGGCTTAAAACTACATAATGTAGTTAAAAAACCAATCCACGGCACAAGTTACATATTCGTTATAAAATTTTTTTCAACTCAAAATAAAATAAAACAAATATTAAAAAATGAAAAATTCTTAAATTATAAGTTTTATAAAAAATGGGGAAAAATATGTTTAAACAATGTTAGAAATTTAAAAAAAAAAGTTGAAAAATTTAAATCAAATAATGTTTTGGTAGGCTATGGTGCAGCAGCAAAAGGCAATACTTTCTTAAATTTTTCAAAAATTAAATTAAATTTTATAGTTGATGATAACAAAATTAAGCAAAATAAGTTTTGTCCAGGTAGTAAAATACCAATTAAATCTATTAATTATCTAAAAAACTTTAATAAAAATTTAATTATAATACCTTTGGCTTGGAATTTTTATAAAGAAATAAAAAAAAGAGTTCTAAAAGTTAGAAAAAATAAAAAAGATAAATTTGTAATATTTTTTCCAAAATTTAGAATAGAATAATCTAAATTTTTGCTCTAAATTTTGAACTTTTTCCAATATAACTATTTAACAATCCTAAAAAACGATGTTTATAAATATTGTATTTTTTTTTATTAATAAAAAAATAAAATATAGTTTTAAGAGATGCTGACAAAAATTTTTTGAATGTTTTTCTATAAGCATCAAAAATACCATAATGTTTTTTAGAATAATAAAATAATGACCACATATAATGCCAGTTTCTCTGATATTCTAATTGTTCAGAATAAATCGGATCATGGGATTTACCACCAAGATGCTCAACTTCTAAAGTGCTTATAAGGTAAATTTCTTTACTACTCTCTTTTAATCTTTTACATAAATCTATTTCTTCAAGGTATAAAAAAATATTTTCGTCAAAGTACCCTGATGGTTTACAATTTTCATTATTTATCATCATAACAAATCCACGAACAAACTCGGTTTCAATAATTTGATGTTTTTTAATATTTAAATTTTTTTTTGCTCCTAATTCAATTTCTTTTGGGGACAATATTCCTAAATTTTCAATTTTTTTTGCTTCTTCATATAAAATAAATATAATTTGATCATCTATTTTAACATCTGGATTAATATGCAAAATATATTTTGAATTAATACTTTTTGCACCTAAATTAAATGCGGAGCCAAAACCAATATTATTTTCTGATAAAATACACCTGACATTTCTTCTACCTTCCATTCTTTTTTTAAATGCTAAATTATTAGAATTTTCTACTATAGTTATTTTAAATTTGTCATCTATTTTTGATAAACAGCTATCTATAATATGTTCAGACTTAAAAGTAACAGTAAGAATTTCTAAATCTTCAAAGATATTGCTCATAAAAAAAATAAAAAATTAATTTTCCTTATTAATTTTTAATACACCAATAAATGCTTCGGGTGGTATTTCCACTCTACCAAATTGCTTGGATCTTGATTTTCCTTTTTTTTGTTTTTCTAATAATTTTCTTTTTCTATCTAGTGCTCCACCACCATGAATCTTGGTTAAAACATCTTTTTTGAATCCTTTAATTGTCTCTCGTGCAATAATTTTTCCGCCAATGGCGGCTTGAATCGGAATCATAAAATTATGTCTTGGAATCAGATCTTTTAGTTTTTCACACACAACTCTACCTTGGCTTTGCGCAAAGTCTTTATGTATCATCATTGCTAGAGCATCTACAGGCTCGTTATTAACTAGTATTGAAAGTTTAACTAAATTTTCTTCTCTATGACCAATTATTTCATAATCAAAACTTGCGTACCCACTTGTCAAAGATTTTAATCTATCATAAAAATCAAAAACAACTTCATTTAAAGGTAATTCATAAGTTAATACGGCCCTATTATCAGAATAAGTTAAATTAATTTGAATACCTCTTTTATCCTGGCAAATTTTAATTATTGAGCCAAGGTATTGATCAGGAGTTATTATTGTAGCCTTAATCCAAGGTTCTTCAATAAATTTAATTAAAGTAGGATCGGGTAAGCTTGAGGGATTTTGTAAATTAATTATTTTTCCATTGTTCAAATTAACTTTGTAAACAACTCCTGGGGTTGTTGTTAATAAATTTATATCAAATTCTCTTTCTAGTCTTTGTGTAATTATTTCTAAATGTAATAATCCTAAAAAACCACATCTAAACCCAAGTCCAAGTGCAGAAGAAGATTCAGGTTCAAATGAAAAGCTAGCGTCATTTAGTTGTAATTTTGCTAGACCATCTTTTAATTTTTGATACTCGGAACTATCAACGGGAAAAAGTCCACAAAAAACTACCTGCTTACTGGGTTTAAATCCTGGTAAGGCTTCTTTTAATGGTTTAGCAGCATCACATATTGTATCGCCAACTTTAGTTTCGGAGAGCTGTTTTATTCCAGTAATAATAAATCCTATTTCACCTGCCTGGAGTTCTTCAACATCTTTTGGTTTTGGTGTAAAAACTCCAACCTTTTCAATTAAATATTCTTTCTTATTTGACATCATTTTTATCTTCATATTTTTTGATATCTTTCCATCAATAACTCTTATTAAAATAACCACTCCAAGATAAGAGTCGTACCAACTGTCAACTAGTAGAGATTTTAATACTTCATTTTTTTTTCCACTTGGAGGTGGCAATATTTTAATTATATTTTCAAGTATATCTTCTATGCCTTCTCCTGTTTTTCCAGAGCATGGAACTGCATTTTTAGTGTCTATGCCAATTACATCTTCTATCTGTTTTTTTGTTTTTTCAATTTCAGCTGCTGGTAAATCAATTTTATTAAGAACAGGTATAATTTCATGATTTATATCTAAAGCTTGATAGACATTTGCTAATGTCTGGGCTTCTACTCCTTGTGAGCTATCAACAATTAAAATAGAACCTTCGCAAGCATATAATGATCTGCTAACCTCATAACTAAAATCTACATGACCTGGCGTGTCAATAATATTAAGAATATAATTTTTTCCATTTTTTGACTTATAATTAAGCTTAACAGTTTGAGCCTTAATTGTAATCCCTCTTTCTCGTTCAATATCCATAGAGTCTAAAACCTGATCTTTCATTTCTCTATCTGTAAGCCCTCCACATTTATGAATTATTCTGTCTGCGATAGTAGATTTTCCATGATCAATATGAGCAATGATTGCAAAATTTCTAATGTGATCTATTTCGTTCATTAAGATCTTAATTTGGCACCAGCTTTGTCTTCAACATTCGAAACAATTTTCTGAGAAATTTCGTTTAAATCTTTTTCATTTAAAGTTTTATAATCTGACTGAATAGTGACTTTTAAAGCTATTGATTTTTTATCTTTTGGTATATTTTCTCCTTCATATACATCAAAAATTTTAACATTTTTAATTAGTGACTTATCTACATTGGAAATAATCTCTAATAAATCTTGAGCTTGAAAATTTTTTTCAACTACAAAGGCAAAATCTCTATCAGATTTTTGATAATCAGAAAAAGTTATGCTGGTTTTAGTTTTTTTATTTTTAGATTTGTACTTCACTAGATTTTCTAAAAAAATCTCAAATCCATAGGTATTATCAATAATTTTTGGGTGTATCTTTCCAAAATGAGCTAATAATATCTGAGTGTTTTTCGTTTTTATTGAGCCAGATCTTCCAGGATGGTAGTAACTTGGCGTTTTTATATCTATTTTGGTTTCATTTTTTTCTATACCTAATTCTATTAAAGTTTGTACAACATCTTTTTTTATATCATATACATCTAATTGAGTTTCTTTTCTAACTCCACAAATGATTGTTATTTGTTCACCAGGTTTTTTTCCAAAAAAAGAAGGTCCAATTTCAAATAAAGATTGATTTTCAAAACCTCTATCAATATTTTTTCTTAAAAAATAAATTAAATTAGGATAAATCGAACTTCTTAATACATTTAAATCAGAGCTTATTGGATTAATAATTTTTATTTCTTGCGAATTTTCTATAAAGTGATTATTGATTTTTTCATCCGTAAATGACCAAGTAATTGTTTCAAGATACCCCTTTGATGCAACAGATCTTTGAGCCAAATGAAAGTGTTTTTGAAAAAAATCTAGAGTTGGTTTTAATCTTTTTTTTTCAGGTTCTATAGATTGAATTTTATCAAATCCTTTGATTCTTATTATCTCTTCAACTAAATCTATTTGACCATATATATCAGGTCTCCAACTTGGAATTTCTATATTAAGAAATGTATTTTTTCTTTTAATTTTAAAGCCTAAATCTTGTAAAATTTTAATTATTTCATTAGTTTTTATTTGTATACCAATAGTTTTGGTTGCTAAATTTGGGTCAAATAATATTTTTTTTACCTTTAATTTTGTTATTGATTGAATATCTAGTTTTGATACTTCGCCTCCACAAATTTTAACTATCATTTCAGAAGCCTTTTCTAATCCTAATATTATTGAATTTGGATCAATACCTCTTTCAAATCTAA
>MDSZ01029235.1_pt1 | contig 10810 bp, 8 predicted proteins | sample 811201 | NCBI WGS metagenome assembly MDSZ01 (sample SAMN05326647, study PRJNA326480) | marine metagenome | isolation source: seawater | place: Indian Ocean: North | collected 2010
AACCAACTACGACAATATTTTTCATTAATGAAACAATATGAGCTAACATTTTCCCTCTAGTAATGATTGGTATTTTTTTTTTCTTAGCTTCAATCATTTCTGGGTTATTTTTTTTTATTGCCGACGAAATTACTACGATTGTTGCATTTTTAAGATTTTGTTTTTTTTGACCTAGAAAAATTTTTATTTTTTCCTTTTTTAATCTTTCTATGTTTTTATTAAAGCTTAAATCACTTCCTTGAACATTAAACCCTTTACCTTTCATTATTAAAGACAACCCACTCATACCAATCCCACCTATTCCAACAAAATGGATTACTTCGGTTTTTGCTATTTCAATTTTCATCAATTTCTCTCAATATTTTTTGATTAACATTAATCCAGTTGTTTTGGTAATTTAATTTTTTCAAATTTTCCTTTTTTTTTAAATACTCATCTTTATTAGTAAGAATATTTTTCAAAAAATCTTCAATTTTTACGTCAAAATATTTTTGTTCAATTAACCAACAACACCCCTTATTTTTATAAAAACAAGCATTTTCAAATTGATGATTATCTTTTGATGAAGGAAGGGGAACAGCAATGAAAGGCAGATTCATAACTGATAATTCTGCTAATGTTGAAGCTCCTGCTCGAGTAATACAAATATCAGATTGTTTTATTAAATCAGATAAATTTTTTTCAAAAGAGAAAATTTTATTTTCAATATTGTTGTTTGAATAATAATCACTTAAAGATGAAATATTTTGTTCATTTGTTTGTTGAATTACTTTTATTGAAAAAATTTTTGAAATATTTTTAATTGAATTTTTTAAATTTTTATCAAAAAAGTTTGCACCTTGACTGCCACCAACCACTAATATGGTAAATTTATCATTCTTTTTATCTAAAGATTTTAATTCATAAATTAATTTTTTAGCTAAAGGATCTATAATTACTATTTTGTGGTTAAATTTTTTAGGAAAATTTTTAATATTAGATGAATAACAAAAAATTTTTTCACTGAAATTTAAAAAAAATTTATTTGCACGACCTAAAACATGATTAGGTTCAATTAAATAAATTTTTAATTTAATTAATCTAGCTGCTATAATTATAGGTAAAGACATATAACCTCCAGTAGAAAAAATCTTTTTAATCTTATTTTTTCTAATTAAAAAAAAAGATTTTATTATTAAATATAAAATCAAGATAATATTGATAGGTAAAAAAAATATATTCTTTAATTTTGGTGTATCAATTACTTCATATTGATAACTGTTTTTTTCTAAATATTTTAATCCCCTTTTATCTGTGGATATAATAATATTTGTTTTTTTTGATAGGTGCTCATAAAGAATTGTAGCAGGTATTACATGACCACCGGAACCACCTGTTGAAATTAAGAAATTTTTTTCCATTTTAAGTAATTTTCCTTTTTGTCAAATTAAGAATTATTCCTGATAAAATTGAAATACTTATTATTGAAGAGCCACCATAACTTATAAAAGGAAGTGTCATACCTGTCGTTGGGAACAACCTTATATTTACCCCAATATGTATCATTGCTTGCATTAGGATTAAACTTGTACATCCTACTAAAATTAATTTTATTTTTTCCTCATTTTCAAAATAAACTTTTTTAAAAACAGAATAAATAAATATTAAAAACAATAATAAAATTAAAATTATGGCAATAACGCCAAACTCTTCCGATATAACAGCGATAATATAGTCTGTATGTGCTTCGGGTACTCTATTTTTTAAAGTTCCTTCACCGATTCCTTTTCCAAAAAAACCTCCACTTGTAATTGAGTCTATTGCTTTATCTGATTGAAAGTTATGTGTGCCTGATTCTGAATCAATAAAAGATAAAAGTCTATTTTTAATATACTCAAATTTTTCGATAAAAAATATTAAATATAAAAATATAAAAATCATAAAAGAAAAAAAAGTCGTTAAAAAAATAATATTTATACCTGATGTAAAAATAAGAATTGACCAACAAAAAAATACCAGCAAAGTTTGACCTATATCTGGTTGAGCAGCTAACAATAAAGCTACAATCAGCGTAATTAAAAAAGAAAATAAATATTTTAAATAAATATTTTTGTATTTTTGATTACTTAAAATCAAGCTTAAAGAGATAATAAGAAAAGGTTTAACTAATTCAATTGGTTGAAACCTTGGTAAGAAATAAAAATCAATCCATCTTTTAGATCCTTTTACCTCTATACCCATAATTGGAACTAAGATTAAAAAAACTAATGAAATTATAAAAATTCCAGACGAAAACTTTAAAAGGTTTTCTGAGCTTATTAAAGAAAGAGTAAAAATTATGATGATTCCTAAAAAAATGAAAATTAAATGTTTAAAAAAGAATGAATAATCGTTCGTATCTAATTTATCTGAAACAATTAAAGATGTTGAGACCAAAGAGAAAAATAAACCTATTAAAAATAGAAGAACTACAAGAGAAAATAGAAATTTATCTACATTTTTCCACCATTCATAGCACAAACTAAATATCGATTTTTTATAGTCCATTTAAGCTTTTCTTAATCAGTTTGTTAAAATAATTTCCTCTATCTTCAAAGTTTTTAAAACTATCAAATGAAGCTGCGCTAGGACTAAATAATATTGTTTTATCTAATAATTTTTCTTTTCTGATAATTGTAAAAACTTTTTTTAAAGCATCTCTTAAATTATTGAAATTTTGGTAATCTATTTTTCCTGCAAGTTTTTTATTAAAAAATTTTTTATTTTTTCCATAAATAAAAGCTCTAATATTTGAACAATATTTTTTTGACAAATTGAAGCGATCTCCTTTTTTGTGTATTCCGCCTAAAAGCCATAAGATATTTGAATTAATCTTTAAAAGACCAATAGATGAGGAAAAACTTGTAGATTTTGAATCATTAATAATAGTCAACTTTTTCTTTTTCAATATTATTTGTTGGCGATAATTTAAACCTTTAAAATTTTGAATTGTTTTAATTATAGAGTTTTTGTTGAGTTTAAGTTTCTTTGAGATCGTTAAAACAAACGATAAATTTTCCTTATTTGTTTCATTTAAAAAATATCGATTATCTATTTTTTTTTCAAATTTTTTATTTATTCTATAATCTACTTTTATTACTTTACAATTAAATTTATTAGAAGATAATTCTTTCTTTATTAATAGGTCATTTTTATTTACAAATGCATAATGCTTTCTTGATTGATTTTTTAATAGTTTAAACTTTGCTTTAATATATTTTTTTAAGGTTTTATGCCTTTCAATATGATCAGGTGATAAATTCAATATTGCTGCATATTTTGATCTAAAAATTTTGCTATACTCTAATTGATAAGAAGAAGCTTCAATAATAAAAATAGTTTTTTTTTTTATATTTTTTTCAGACAAAATTGGATAACCAATATTTCCAGTCAGTTTTACATCAAATTTTTGATCAGATAAAATATCATACATTAATTTACAAGTTGTAGATTTTCCATTTGTACCTGTTATCGTAATACAATCATTATTAAAAAAAGAGTAAAATACATCTAGATCTGAATAAACTTTATTAAGATTTTTTTTTAAGAATTTTGATAATTTACATTTATTAATATCTATACCTGGACTCAAAATTATCTTATCAAATTCTAAATTATGAATTTGTTTAATATTTATTAATTTATTTTTTAATTTAGAATTTGTCTTATGCAGTTGATAATCATCAAATAAAAAAACATCACTCTTTTTTTCTAGAAATTTGAACGCAGATAAACCTGTTTTGCCTAAACCATAGATTAATATTTTTTTATTTAAAAAAATATTATTATGAGCTTTCATTATCTTAATTTTAACGTAGCAAGACCAATCATTGCTAGAATAATCGAAATAATCCAAAACCTAATAACAACAGTAGATTCAGGCCACCCCTTCTTTTCAAAATGATGGTGTATCGGTGCCATTTTAAAAATTCTTTTACCAGTAAGCCTGAATGAAATTACTTGAACTACGACTGATAATGCCTCAAGCACAAATAAACCCCCTGTGATTGCTAAAACTATTTCATGTTTTGTTATTATTGAGACTGCTCCTAAAGAACCACCAAGGGATAAGGATCCTGTATCTCCCATAAATATTTTTGCTGGTGGAGCATTAAACCACAAAAAACCTAAACAAGCTCCAATTATAGAACCACAAAAAATAGAAACTTCTCCGGTCCCCTCAATATACAGAATCTGAAGATATTCTGAAAAAACAATATTTCCAGTTATATAACTAATAAAGGCGAAACAACCTGCTACTAATATTACTGGAACTGTGGCTAAACCATCTAAACCATCTGTTAAATTTACAGCATTTGATGAACCTACAATAACAAATATAGAAAAAGGTATAAAAAACCATCCCAAATTTATTATTAAATTTTTAAAAAAGGGAAAATATAAATTTTTAAATTCATTATACTCAACAAAATAAGTTAAAATAATTAAACCAAACATTGTAATTAAAATTTGCATTAACAGCTTGAATTTTGAAGAAATTCCGGATGAACTGCTGTTAATGATTTTTTTGTAATCATCATAAGCACCAAGAAGTCCAAATGATGAAACAATATACAAGCAGAATAAAATATATATATTTTTTAAATCAGCCCAAAGTAAAACTGATACGATTAAACCGATCAAAATAATAACACCACCCATCGTGGGGGTTCCTATCTTTTTTATGATATGATCTGTTGGGCCATCTTCTCTAATAGGATTAAAAATTTTTTTCGTTGAAAATAATTTAATAAAAGGTCCCCCAATCAAAAGTGTAATTAATAATGATGTAAAAAATGCTAAGCCTGTTCTAAAAGTTAAATATTTAAAAACATTTAAAAATGTAAAAGTGTCAACGTAGTTGAGAAGTAATTCATATAGCATTTGAATATCCCCGTTTTAAATCGTTAGTTATTTTATGAAGACCTGTAGAATTAGATCCTTTTATCATTAGATAATCATTATCTTTTAATTCGTTGCTTATCAAATCTAAGATCTTTAAATTACTATTTAATATTTTTCCTCTTTTATTTTTGTTTAAACCTTTAAATGTTTCTTTAATATATTTTCCAATAACATACACTTGATTAATTTTTGTTTTATTAACAACTTTACTGATTAATTTGTGTTGTTTTTTTGAATGTTGGCCAAGTTCAAGCATATCACCTAAAACTAAATATTTTTTTGAATTTTTCGATTCTATTTTGTCATAGTTTTCTATAGCTGTTTTAAGTGAAAGAGGATTAGAGTTGAAAGCTTCATCTATTAAAATAATTTTTTTATTTTTAAATAAAATTTTTGAAACATCTCCTCTTCCAGTAGGTATTTTAATATTTAAAAAAATATCTTTTTTTAAATCTTTAACATTTTTATATAAAGAGATTGCGGCTAATGACGCGAGTATATTATATAAATTACTTTTATTTTTATTATATGAATAGAAAGTACAAACTAGACCATTAACATTAATTGACAGATTGAATTTGTCATAATCTTTTTTAATTTTAATAATTTTGATAAACGAGTTTTTATTTTTAATACTAAAATTTATAACTTTTAAATTTTTCTTAATTGCTTTGTTTTTAAGATAATTATAAAATTTATCATCCATATTCAAAATAATCGTACCTTCATTTTTAATATTATTCATAATTTCTGCTTTTGCGTCTGCAATTTGTTTAATATTTTTAAAATTTTTTGAATGTGCGTAACTTATATTAGTTATAATGCCTACATCAGGTTTAATTATTTTAGTTAAATTATTAATTTCACCCTTTTTATCCATACCTACTTCAAAGACACCAAATAGATCTTTATTTTTAAGGTTAAATAAACTGAGAGGTACTCCATATTTATTATTGAAAGATTTGGGCGAGTAGCTTGTTTTAGATATTTTATTTAATGTATTACTTAGCATATCTTTTAAAGTAGTTTTTCCACAGCTCCCAGTAATTGATATTATTTTTGCGCTAATATTTTCTCTTAAAATTGATGAACACCTAGTTAAAAAATCCAATGTATTTTTAACTTTAATTTGTTTAGATAATGGATATTTTCTATTGATTTTATTCACTATGGATAAACTACATCCATTTTTAAAAGCTTCTTGAACAAATTTATTTCCATCAATTCTTTCACCCTTAATAGCAAAAAAAATATCATTCTTTTTTATTTCTTTAGAGTTAATTGAGACATTTTTCATAATAAATTTATTAGAAATAGAAGACTGAGATTGCTCTTTAATAATATTTAACTTTAGGTTTTCCGATAAATATTTATTTTTAAATTTGATAGAACTTAAAATTATCTTTTTATCAGAAAAAAATTTTTGTTTTTTTCCATAATCTTGTATTTTTTCGTGACCTTTTCCTGCTACTAATAATACATCACCAGTATTAAGGCTCATAATTGCATCATTTATTGCTTTCTTTCTATCAGGCAATTCTTCTACTTTAGTTTTTTTAATTCCTTTTTTTATGTCATATCTAATTTTTGACGGAGACTCGCTTCTTGGATTATCGTCAGTTAAATAAATTTTATCAGAATATTTTTCAGCAATTTTCCCCATAAGAGGCCTTTTTTTAAAATCTCTATTACCACCGCAACCAAAAACCAAAATTAATCTACTTGAGGGAAATTGTTCTTTAAGATTTAACAATGCTGTTTCTAACGCTGCTGGAGTATGTGCATAATCCAAAATAACTCTACTATTATTTTTAACTTTTCCAATTTTTTCGAGTCTTCCCTCAACTGGTCTTATTTCTTTAATAACATCAATTATTTTTTGAAATTTAAGACCACTTTTATGAGCAGCTATAATTGACATCAAAATATTTTTGATTTGAATTTTGCCTATTAAATTCAATTCAGTTTCATATTCTTTATTGTTATACTTAATTATTAAAAATTGTTTTTCACCAATAAAACTATGGGAAATCACATCAATACCTTTAGTTTCATCAAGAATAAGGTTCAGATTTATTTTTTTTGTATTAGCAATATTCTTTATCTTTTTGATTTGTGGAATTGATGCATCAGTAATAATGTTTCCTCTTTTTTTAATCAATTTATTAAACAGATATAATTTTGATTCTAAATAATTTTTCATGCTTTTGTGATAATCTAAATGATCATGAGATAAATTAGAAAATATTCCAATATCAAATAGTAATCCATCTAATCTATTTTGTTTTAAACCATGACTAGATGCCTCCATAATTATATAATCAACTTTTTTCCTCTTTAACTCTTTAAATATCAAACTAGTTTGAATTGGATCTAAAGTTGTATTGGCTAAGGTTTTTTTATTTTTAAAAGACCTTAAGCCTATAGTGCCTATTGAGGCAACTTTCTTTGAATTTAAATCCAAAATTTGAAAATAAAATTCAGCTATGGAAGATTTTCCATTAGTACCAGTTACTGCAATTAATTTTTTTGGTCTTTTTTTTATCAATTTGTAAGAAACCTCAGAAAGAAGTTTTCTCACATTTGAGGTGTATAAATAAATAACACCGTCCTTTTTTTTAGGAATTTTTTTTTCTGTGATAATAATTTTTGCGCCTTTTTGTATAGCATTATCTATATATTCATTACCATCAGTTTTATTTCCTTTTATTGCAAAAAAAATATTATCCTTTTTAACTTTAGAACTATCAAAAGAAATTCCTGAAAAATTAATTTTTTTAAATTTATTTCCTAATTTTGGAATGTAATCCTTGAGATGCATGTTCTAATTAATTTCTCTGTATTTTGTGGCTAAAATAGGCCCAATTCTCTCTACTATTTGACCAGTAACCTCAACTGTTGTCCAGCCTGCAGTATTGAATGGGGTACCCTTGTATTTAATATTTGAGCCATCTCTATAATTATAAATATATTCCTCGTTTATTTTTGGTTCATCAAGCATTACTGCTAATACAAATTTTGGTTTTGATGTTGGAAAAACTGAGATAAATGAATTAATTTTTTTTTTAGAATATACTCCATTAATACTTTTTTGGGCAGTACCAGTTTTTCCTCCTAATTCATAACCTTCAACATTAGCTAAAGAAGCAGTTCCTTCATTGGTTGAAACAATTTTTCTTAAGATTGGTAAAATTTTTTCTGATACTTTTTCATCAAGAATTCTGGTTTTTTTAATATATTGATTTTTTTTTAAAAGACTTGGATCAATGTTATACCCACCATTAACTATAATTGAATATGCTTTCGCTAATTGAAGTAAAGTCGTTGTAATCCCATGACCAAAAGAAGCTGTTGCTAATGGACACTTTCCCCAATTAAATTTAATAGGTTTACCAACTTCTTCAATCTCAAACTTTATCTGATTTATAATTCCCAAATTTTCTAAAAATAATTTAAATCTCTCTTCTCCAATTTTTTGCCCTATTCTCACTGAGCCTATATTTCCAGATCTAACTAAAATTTGCTCTGCTGTTAAGTCTGTAGGGATCTTGTTATCATATTCTCTTATAGGAAAACCAGAACAAGTTAACGACTTCGGTAATTCTTTGAATTCTGTGTCTGGTTCAATAATTTTTTCATTAAGTGCTGCGGCAATTGTAAAAGTTTTAAAAACAGATCCAAATTCATAAACTCCTTTTGTTGCTCTATTAATATATTTTAGATCGGTAATTTCTTCTCTTTTATTTGGATCAAAATCTGGCAATGAAACTAGTGATAAAATCTCTCCATTATTTACATTCATTAATATAGATGCACTGCCTTCAACATCAAATATTTTGTTAAATTTTATTAATTCCTCTCTTATTAAGTATTGTATATCCTTATCTACGCTAAGTTTTATTGGTTTTTGAATTTTCTTTAATTTTTTATCTAAAGATTTTTCTAAACCAGAGATACCATTATTATCGTCATCAATTTGACCAATTATATGGCTAAATAAATTTTTTTGTGGGTATATTCTCAATAATTTTTCTTCAGATTGAATAGATTTATCACCTAATTTCATTATTTTTTCATAATTTTCCTCAGATATTCTTTTTTCTAAATAAAAAAATTTTTTATTTTCAAGTTTTGTTTCTATCGATTTAAAATCTTTATTAGGAAATATATATTTTAAATTTAATATAAGTTTTTTTTTATCAATAACTTTTTTTGTACTTATTCCAATATCAATTGAGCTAACTGTCTTGACTAAATATTTTCCATTTCTATCAACTATATCTGCTCTATAAAGCTTATTTAAAGGAATTGATTCAACGTTAATTGACTCTAATTTAGGTTTTCTTGACCCTAGATGAGTGAGATGAATAGAAAAAATTACGAAGACTATGAAAAATATAAAAAAAATAAATGCTACTCTGTTAAAACTAATTTTTAATTTGGATTTATTTTCATTATATAAAAAATCATTTTTTTGATCTTCTACAATAATTCTTGAAATTTTTTTATTCATAAATCATTATTAAATTTAAGTTGGTTAATAATCAATTGGTCTGTTCCTTTCTCAATAATTTTGAATTCTTTAATATCTTTTTTAATAAGTTCATTATCAAAATATTTCTTTTGTAATTTTTGTAATTTTTCTGCTGAACTTAAATATTCGTATTCAAGTTTTACATTTTCTAAATCTTTTTGAAGATCTCTAAGCCTTTCTTTAATAACAAAAATTTCATCATCAATTCTTTTGGTGGAATTTTTTATTATCGCAGTAAATAAGATCAAAGATAAAATTGAGAAAATTACTGAAAATTTTCTCATAATTTAATTCCAAAATTCTCTATATTAATCAAATAATCAAATTTTTTAAGAATATCTGTTTCAAAATTATAAACATCCTTCTTCTTAACTACATATCTTAATTTTGCTGATCTAGAGTGTATATTTTCTCTTAATTCTTTAACAGATGGAGTTATTGGTTTTTTCTTCATCATTTTAAAAAGAGGATCTTCTTGATTCATTTTTGGTACATACCTTGAAACACTTTTGTTCTCTGATATGGATTTAAAAAAATATTTAACTATCTTATCTTCAAGAGAATGGAATGTTACAACTGCCAAAACTCCGTCCTTTTTTAATATTTTAGAAGCTGCTATGAGTCCATAAATTAATTCACTAATTTCTTTATTTACAAAAATTCTTAATGCTTGAAAAACTTTTGTAGAACTATGGATTCTAAAACTTTTTTTTATTTTTGTTTTTTCAATAATTTTAACAAGTGTTTGTGTATCAATATGTTTAGATTTCCGATTTCTAACAATATTATTTGCAATTTTTTTTGACTCTTTTTCTTCTCCAAAAAATTTGAAGATTAGCTCTAATTCTTTTGCACTTAGTTTATTTATTGCCTCTTTTGCTGAAAATTCATTGAAGCCCAATTGCATGTTTAGTTCTCCATCTGATTTAAAAGATAAGCCCTTATTATGGTCTTTTATCTGTGTATATGAATATCCTAAATCAAAAATAACACCCCTAATATTTTCTTTCTTGAGTTTCAAATTTCCAAGTTGACTAAATTTTTTATTTTTGAAAATAAATCTATCTTGAAAATCAACTAAAATTTGATCAGCACTGATTTTACTTTCTGAGTCTCTATCGAATGCAATTACTTGAGTATTTTTATAACTTAGAATTTTTTTTGTGTAACCGCCTTGACCAAACGTACAATCAATAAATGTGCCACCATGTTGAGGGGTAATAATGCTAATTAATTCATCTAGCAGTACCGGATAATGTTTTGTAATATCCGATACCATGGTGGCTTCCATTTATTTTTTTGAAGACCATTAATTTTTTTGTCTTCTCAAAAATGCGGGTATTTCAAGATCAT
>MDSZ01231962.1_pt1 | contig 10810 bp, 22 predicted proteins | sample 811201 | NCBI WGS metagenome assembly MDSZ01 (sample SAMN05326647, study PRJNA326480) | marine metagenome | isolation source: seawater | place: Indian Ocean: North | collected 2010
AGCTTTTAGAAAGAAAGTTTTGAGAGGTATGACTAGTTTTGCTGTAGACACACAGCAACAAAGAAGTTTTATTAGAGACCCTTTTATTTTTAATGACCCTGTTTGGAAATCTATGTTTTTATTTAAAAGATTTGGATATAGACAAGCTCAGTTAGTTAAAAGAGAAGTTACAGAACAACTAGCATATGGAAATGTTATGCCTTTATTACAGTTAGCCGCAGGAGGTTTCCTTGGAGGTCAATTTGTTATGTGGGCTAAAGACCAATATCAGAGAATTTTAACTGGAGAAGAACAGTATTTTGGTAAAAGAAATAGAGCTAAATTGTTGACTATGGATTCTCCTAACGAAATAGGTTGGAATGACCTTGTTAATGCATACTCAAATGTTGGAGCTTTAGGTGTTTTAGGAGATGTTTTGTCAGACGAAGACCCTATGGACGCTGTTGACTTCTTTATTACTCCAGTAATTGCAGATGATATTTTTAGAATGTGGGATTCAGTAGGAGAAGTTTGGGATGGATATACTAAAGACTATGACTCTTTAAATACTTGGGATATACCTTTAAGAAAAGGAGCTAAAAAATTATCTCCTATGTTCGGTGGTATTCCTTCAAGATTTGTTAGAAAAGCATTAGAAACAGAAGAAATGACTAGAGATAGAATAATGGGATATAGAAGAGAACAAGTTGAGTATATTAGAGACCTTATACAACAAGGAAGAAGTAAACAAGCTTTAGAACAAATGAACAATTTTAATAAAACTTATGGATATTACGAAATAGAAAGACTGGGATTAGGATTTGACAATGAGGAAGGTTTAAGAATTGGAACTGCTCCACTTAAAGATGTAATCCCTAATAAATGGATACTTAGAGACGAATCTTATTTAGGATATCCGTCAATGTTAATAACACCAAAAGACTTTGCTCCTAATGTTATGTTTAACAGATATATAAAGAAGCTAGAAAAAGATGCTGGTGAAAAAGAAAGAACTTGGAGACCTTAATGAAAAAAGATATTATAGAAGTAATTAAAAATCAAAATCAAAATGTTGAAACTAAAAATTCTGAAGTTACAAAAGGAGCTTTAGACGAATATATGAAAACACAGCTTGCACTAGGTGTTGCTGGTATGGCTCCAGGATATGGAATAGGAGCTGACGCTACAGCCTTAATTCATTCTTTGGCAAACAAGCAATATGGAGACTCTTTATTAAATCTAGGAGCAATGGTTCCAGGTATAGGTATGTTTGCTGGAATTAAAAAAATAGATGATTTGAAATATCTTATGAAAAATACAGGTATGAGCGAAGAAGAAGCTATTGAAATTTTAAGAAAAAATCAAAAGACATCTAAAGCAGGCGATACAAGGGTTGTAGACGCTGACCCTACAGAGATTAAACGAATGCAAGATTGGTACAAGGACCCAGGTTTAAGAAAACAGCAAGAGATGGCTGAAGAAGTTATACAAGAAGATTTAGATTTAATTAAGACCTTAAAAAATGAAAAAGGTTTTAACAGTAAAGATATAATTGATGTTATTAAAAAATCTAAAGAATAATTTAGAAAGGAACATCTTCCATAGGCTGAGCGTCACACGCTTCAGCCTCTTCTGGAGTATCATATAAAGTACAAGTATCTGGAGAAAATCCAACACTCGCTTTCCCAGTAGAACCATATCTATTTTTAGCAACTACTATATCTAATCCATACCTACCATTTTTAGCATTTTCAAAATCTACAGTCCAAGGGTAGTGTGTAAAAGCTACAATCTCTGCGTCTTGTTCTAAATTTCCAGATTCAGCAAGGTCACTAAGTTTTGGTATTCTCTCTGTTCTATACTCAATATTACGATTCAGTTGTGATACGAGAATAACTGATATATCCTCTGATTTACACAACCATTTATATCTTCTTGATGTATCACCAATTTTTAATCTTAAGTCTCTCATATCATTATTTGGATACTCGATAAGACCGATATGGTCATCAATAACTATATCTGGTTTTATACGACGTATCTCTCTAAAAGTTCCATCTAAATTTCGTATATTGTCAAACATAAATAGTCTGTCGGTATACTTTTCTTTAATAATATTTAAACTTTTTTCAATTGATTCTTTATTAGTGACTGCATTATGTCTTAACATATGATATGTTATACCATCTGCCTCCATAGAAATAAATTTTTTCATCATTTCAGTATTAGGCATTTCTCTGTTAAACATAACCACCTTTTTGCCAGACAACACAAGATTGCGCGCTATGTTTGCAACGGTTGTAGTTTTCGCATTTCCTGGTCGTCCAGCAAATATAGTGATTTCACCCCTAGTCATTCCAGATATTATGCTATCCAAAGCTTTTAATCCAGTAGTGGTAAGGTTTCTTTGGCTAAACAAAGAATCTTTTGTATCTTTTAATAATATATCTAAATCAAACTTTTGACCAGGCTCTAAATTTAATAATGATGTAGCAGTTTCTTGAACGCCTGCAAGTAAAGTATTAATATCTTTTGAGTTATCAATAGCTTCTTTTGCTATAACTTGAGACTGCTTTACTAATTTTCGTCTTAACCAATCTTGATTTAACTGCCTAGCATAAGATACAACGTTAGCAGTAGTAGGAACTTTATCTACAAGTCCAGTCATATAATATGTCATTCCATTTATCTTAGATGAAACGTTTACAATATCTATTGGTATATTTTCAGCTTTTAAATCTACAACTGTTTCCCAAATCTTTTGATTCTTTAAATCATAGAATACTTCAGTTTCGGGTATAAAATCTTTAACCAAGTCATAACAACTCTCATCTAATAATACTGCTCCTAAAACAGCTTGTTCGCTTTCAGAGCTATGTATTGCTAATGCTGTATGTTCTACCATTATTTATCCTCCTTACATTCGTGACAATCTCCTTTTTCCATAGGTATATTTTTTGTATAGACTTCTGGGTCTAAAAAGTTATATTCAAAAGACTTAGTCATATATTCATATGCCCAAGCTCTTCCACATTTCTCACATCTTGTAGGAACTCTTGTCGTGGAAGTTTTTTCATTATATTTAATTCCATTTAACTGTCCTTGATAATGAGGGTCTTTTAATCCGTGGACAAACTTATCAATTGCTTTTTGGTCAAACCATTCTTCGTACCCTTCAGGGTCTATTTGTTTCAAATAATAATATTTACTTAAAAACTCTGCTTTATCCCTTTCAAATATTTCTGGGTCCACATAATTCATCTCTTCTCTGTCTAATCCTTTATAGGACATCTTCGGTATTTCCAATATTTCCCTCCTTGTTAAATGTTTCTAAAATTAATTTTAATAATTCTTCATATTTAATACAAGCATAGATTTCACCTCTATCTTGTTTAATCAAAGTAAAGTCGCAATCGTCTGGTGGTATAATATATTCAGCTATGCTCTTTCTAACTTTGCATTGTATATCTAATTCTATAGAATTGTCAAACAATCCATCAACGTCGCTATACTCTATAACTATATCAACCTCTGGAGACTTACCTATACTTCTTCCGTCGCTTCCCCAGGCTCTCTTTGCAGCAAACCCATATTCTTCAGCTACAGAACAACACTCCTTTTCAAATCTATTTCCTTTTGCTTTTGACTTATTTGCCATCATTAACTCCTTTGCCTGCCCACCTTTCTAAATATCCTACTAATTTATCTATTTCATAGTTTTTGTCAAATTCTGTCTGTTTAGGCATTGGTCTCATTTCCCACCTATAATTATACCCAGACGAATCTAAATTGCTTATATTAAATATAAATATATCATCTTCTACTCCTACTGCATATAGAAATTTTTTTCCATACATTTCCGCATAAAGTTTATTATAAGCATATTTATCAAACTCAATAATAAATTCGTCATAAATTTTATGCCTATATTTTAATTCAATTATATAATTATTATTATATGCATCAAATCTATGATACTCATTTCCACACAAAATAGGCTTATCTTGAGGAAAATGCTTATTTAACTGTTTTAACATCAATAATTCATTTTTTTTCATACTTCTCCCAAATTTTTCTTTCGAGAATGCCCCTATACGCGATTATAATTGGTTTTTCGATATAACTATCGACTAATATGTGCTTCGTCCATACAAGGGCAACCTCGTCAATTACCAGTAATATTTACCATTTTTGTCCCTAATGAGCTTATAATACCTCCCAAGTGTCCTAACTTCTGTTATGTTATTGCCTTCTCTATATAATTTCTTTATTTCTTTATTAATAAAGTAAGGAAACATAAAGTATTTTAGACACAACTCACTAGAAGATATATTTTTATTGCTCTTTAAGTCAATTAGAATCTTTTCTCTCAACCTCATCTAAACACTCCCTATATCTTTTTCTTAATATATGGACAAGATATTTTTCTTCCCTATCTGTTAAGTCTATAATACTCTTTCTACCTATTTTAGATAATCTTTTAGTCACAATAACTTCAGTGATACCTTTATCCCATCCAAGTAAGTCTTGAAACGTGTCCATAATTTTATTCCATTTAGAAACTTCCATAATTCTCCCTATAGATAATATTCCCTTCTCTGTTATATTTCAATTCTGCGCCAACCGAATTGTATTTGCGTACGTTTATTAAAGGGTAAACAGGATTGTCTACCTGCCCGCTTCCTTTTAAAGCGTATTGTGAGAAGGGAATATTAACTCTTTTAAAATATATTGTGAAGTCCGCTAGTTGTGTTAGTAGGATTAACCATACTCCACAATATATTAATCACAGTTGTCACAGTAATTAGGACCCATAGTCTGTTTAGCTCTTTCCAAGACATCCTCGGAATCGACTGAAACAATTTGTTCCTTTTCTTTATACTGCGACTGAAACTGAGATTTGATAGATGTTCTAACTTGAGAACATACTTCCTCTTCGCCTTCACATCTATTCTTTTCTATCATCTCAATTAAAGCCATTAATTGCTCTTCATCTAATTTGATTAAGTAGTCCATTAAAATGGTAACTCCTCGTCATTTAGTGGTTTTACTCTCTCTTTAGATTTAAATACATTAACTGCCAAAGGAGTAACTCTTTGCTCTCCTTCTGAGTTAGTCCACTTATCGTGAACAACTTTGATGTTTACTGGGTTTCCAGCAATATCAGACTCCATAACTACTGGAAGAAGATATCTTCCTTGTTCGTCTTTCTGCATCTCAAAGCCACAAGCCTCTGTGAATATCATATATCCTTTATTATTACCTTGATTATCTTTAAGGTTAGGATATTTCTTTTCGTCGGGCTTCTTAAATCTAAAGTATCCTTTTGATTTAACTTGCTTATTAGCAAATTCTGGATGCTTCGTTCCGTCTATAACATATATAGCCTCATATATATCACTAAGATATTGATTTTTAACTATAATGTTATTTTTTACTGTTAACTTATGAACATTTGCTTCATATGTTCCTTCAGGCAATAACTTCTTCTCTGCTCCAGTAGTATCTTCTGAAGGATTGTAATAAGCCACGTCATTATCTATGTCGTTCAATACATCAGTAACATTACTCATCTTTAACTCCCTTTTTTAGTTTATCAATTACTTTATCATAATTGTCTTTATTTATCTTACCAGATACTAAAGCAGCTTCGACTTTCTTCGCTTCGCCAGTATCCATTTGAGACATACATAGATATAAATAATCAGACTGTTCTTTATTAAGAGACTTGTCTACATATTGTTTTCTATATACATCATCTGCTACATTACATAGTCTATTTACAGCTACTTTAAAAGCGTCTGAATTTGCAGCTTTTAAGTCATTACCTAAGTCTACATATCCTGAACCACTTCTAGCTTGAGCTATTCTATGCGCCGCAACTGCGTCAAAACTACGAGGAACACCTTCGTCTATAACCTTTAGACGTCCGTGAACCACTATAGCTTTATCTCCAAGAGTCTCATATTTAACTACTTCCCAAGACCAAATAGGATAATGTTGGTTTAATCTCCAACGCATATATCCTTCGTCTACATAATCAAAACCATTTCTGCTTTTAACTACGTCTTGAGGAGTAGGTTGTTCTGAAACCCATTGGTGTTTGTCGCAAATATTAGCATTCATTTCTGCTGTTATTTGCATATCCAACATCTCTTCTGCCGAAGGATATTGAGGTTCTTCTTTTTTAACCATTTATACTCCCATTGTTATATGGACATAAATGTCTTACTTCGCAAAAAGATTCACATTTACGTCCGTTCCAAGTTTGTTCGTCGCTACATTTTTGAGGTAAGTTGTCAGTTTCTAATGCTTTGACTAATTCATCTCTCGCTTGTAAAAACTTAAATTCTATAACCTCATCGTCGTATTTAGGAACATTTATTAAATATATATGTCTATCAAGCCCTCTATCTCTTGATACAGCAAGTCCTCCATCTCTTAAAGTAACTTGTATATACATCTTATCTACTTCATATCCCTTCTTTTCCAAGAGATATCTATACCAATTTAATTGCCAACCCCAATCTCCAAAATCTGCTAAACCCTCGTCGCGATACCATTGTTTTATCATCTTTGGGGAACCTTTTTTTCCCCACTTCCCACTAGATTTATATTTAGCACCAGACGGGTCTGGAATTCTATTGTATGTCATACCTAATAATTGAGAACACTTATAAGAACCAGTATTTTTATAGTCTATTAATGATTTATTCTCTTTATCGTATAAATCGACTATACCAGTAATATCAAAGCCTTCTAATTGTTCTTCTAATAGGTGTCTATCGTCGCTATGTTGTTCTAATCTCGCGTGATGCATAGTCCCTGCTAATGAAAATGCTCTCTCTTGAGGATTAACATAATACTCTTTTGTCCTCTTTAAGTAAGCTTCACAAGTTCCGACTAGCAACTCTGTTGTAGACGGTTTTCTATTTGGGTCCCTTTCCCTTGACATTTCTATCAAAGTAGGTAAAGTCATACCCATTTTCTCTATGTCTACATTTCCTTCCCTTATTTCTTCAAAAGAAACTTTAAGTCCATCGGGATAGACGAAACCAACTGCTGGCATTCTTTTTCTCCTTATTATTAACATAGTCCAATATTAAGACATTTAGTTTTTCTTTTATAGATGAACCTTCCGACAATGATTTAGCCTTAAACTTCAACCAAAGTTCTTTGTCCATAATAAAAGATGTTTGTATTTTTGTAATATCTTTGTTCATATCTAAATATAGCATAATTACTTTATTTAAAGCAAGAAAAACTTTAAAAATTTATTTTATTGTTTCCTTCTCTATTGTTATCATATCTATAGCATACCATATTACATTTGTATAATATCTATTCTCTTCCTCTCCCATTTCAATCTTGTCTAATATATCTCCCAATTTCATCAAACCTGCAACAACTTCTGATGTTTTTAAGACTTGCATAGGCATACCTTTATTCCTTTTTTCGCCTATAGCAAATCCGCTTACCGCTTTTGCATACTCTTCCTCTAATTTTTCTATATATAGCAATAGTTTGTCCAATTCTGCGTCTACTTTTTTAAATTGCTCATAACCTTTACTTATGTTGCTCATAATTTTCTCCTGTGTTTCTATTGACTATTTCACTTGCCCAACCTGCTCCTTTTATGTATTTAGTCTCTATTCTAAATCCTAACTCATATAATTTAGCAGTCGCATTTATTATTTGCGTCTGTAACTTTATCGCTTCTTTATCTTTATCCATTCGTCCTCCTCGTTAAGCACATAGTATCCTAGATTGTTATTAACTCTCTCTAAGTCCAGTATTAGTCTTCTCATTTTGTCGGTGAATATAATATTATTTTTATTTAAATGTCCTTCGTGTTTTATACTCCAAGTTTTATCTACCTTCATTTTCAGTCTCCTCGTCGTATATAATAGCATTTATTTCTTTCACTACAAACTCTGAATAAGGTAGTCTGTCCTCCCTATCTCTATCATCATTAAAATTGTCTATAAACTTATTAGGTTTATTTGTTGTTGCCATATATTCGTCGTCATAAGCATTTAAGTCTACATTCCTTTTTAAATATATATTATACATTTTCATTTAACATCTACCTCCGTCTAATATTCTATGATATTCATCTTTATTGCCCATAGTCTCTTCTGCTACTCTTTCTTGAAATTCAAAGTAAGTAATAACTTCCTCGTCGCAATCTTCCATATACTCCTCTTCAATACCGCAGTATCCACAAACAAGCATATCGTCTATAGTTGTTTTGTCTACTATTTCAAATGCTCTATGCATTTCATCTCTAACATCGTCTATCATTATTTTTCTTTCCTCTTCATCTTTCCTAATTGTTTAATAATTCGTCTTCTAACTTTTGATTTTTCTTTACCAAACTTTCGTCTATTCCTTCCCATCTAACTCCTCACTTTTGAAGTTCCATTTTTTCTGTAGTCTTTTTGCCCAGTCGTCCATTTGTTCTAGCGACATAGCTTGACTTAAATAAAATTCTAAAAAGTTTGCCAAGTCTTGCTTTACATATTTCAGTTCATAGTTTTTTTTGATATATTTAACTTGTCTCATTTTTTTCCTCCATTAGTCGCAATGTTCTATACATACCTTCAACATAACTAACTCCTATATGATAGTCTATTGTCATATCATTTCTTAAATAGCAATCATACATTTCAGCATAGTCCATTTCATAGTCTTTTTCCAATTCTTGTATTATTGCTTTTATTTCGTCTTTTACTTTTTTAGTCTTCATTAACCCACTCTCCTATCTCTTCTATATAGACTAAATCATTAGTCATATTGTCTATAGCATAGTCTAAATTCTTTTCTCTTAAATACTCTTCCATAATTTCTTGCTCCTCAATAGTCATTTCTTGTTCTTCAGTCGCATTGTTTTCTATATTATCATTTAGCATTTTTTAGTCGCTCCTTCTCTTTATTAATATAGCATAATTTAACACTAAGAATTTAGCATTAAATGTGATAAATTCCAAATCTTTTTTTGACTGATGGCAACTTTTCAGTCGCCACCAGTCTTATGTCCATACTACGAGGCAATCTCAAAATGACTGCTTATATCGTCGTATGTGAGTTCCTGTAAAGTCCCATATCTCCCTACCCTGTGAGGTAGTTTTTTGACTGTATTGAAACTCATTGTCGCTTTGTCAAACTCCACAATATGTGAAGTCTTTGAAAAACAATCAACGAAATGCGTCGGAGAAGTATTCGGATTATTTTCTATCTCCTTTTGTCGCATTCCATAGTAGTCTTTCGTTGTTTGAGGTATGTCAAAAGTCTCAAAAAGGTTTTGTATGTCCATAGTCGGATTTCTAAACCCTTTCGTCTCGTCGCCATATCTCTTGTCAAATGTTATGTCCTTAAAGAAATTTCGTCTATCAACTTGTGTCTTGAGTTCATTTCCAAGTTCATAACATTTATCTACTATCTGTCCCCAAAGAATACTCCAATGCAACATTTTAGTCGGATTGAGTGTCCCGCCGTGATATCTCAGTTCTAAACCTTGATTGCTCCCAAAGTGAGAGTGTAGGTTAAAACCGTGATACCTTTTGTCGTGATATTTTTCATATCTAAATTTATTACCATTGTCGTAATAAATCTCAATGAAATCATCTCTGTCGTATATGCCATTAAAGTCATACCAGTTTTGAGATATCGGACGACACCAATTCCCAGTAAGTCGGGATTGCGGAACCCAAGAGTATATATGAGGTTCTATTAACTTAACCATAGCCATAAGACAGGTTAAGTGATAATAGTCGTAGTCTCTAATATCAATGTGTAAGTGATAGCCACACTTTCTACTAATGTAATGTCCATAGTCTACAAGTGTGTCTGTAAGTAAACACATATCAGTATATAGTTGGTCTCCGCGACGCGGTGTCATTACATATTCATAACCATAACCATCGTCGCCACCTGTTATACTTCCATCACTTACTACTTGAATGCCACTTATCTTATACCAGTCGGGAAACTCTGCTTGACTAACTTCGTCAAACATCTGTTCCAACCTTGTATCGTCTATTCTCTCTGCAATAGCTCTTGCAATATTGTCTCGTGAATAGTCTCCATTATGATTTGCCTCAACCTCTATACCTTGATATCTGCGACTTGGGATTAAGTCGTAAGTATCGCTTTTGTATAGGTTTTTAGTCGGAGAAGCAAAATCGTCGTTTACTTGAACATATTCATTTGAAAAGACATTCCAGTCGTATTCCTCACCACCATATTCTTCATAACAACCTTCGCAGTAAGTATCTCCACTATGGTCGTCGTAGCGAGAATAGTCTAAATGCTCTGGTTCTCCACAACTTGCACAATGAAAACAATTATCGTAAAAACAGTCTTCACAATAATAATCACCATTGTAGTAATGCATATCGTCGTGAACCATAACACCACTACAACCATAACACTCGGAATAATTGTTATCATAACAGTCCTCACAGACTTCATTTCCGTCGTCTGTGCCAGTTAAGTCGTCCTCGCGGACTTCGTTTCCACAATCATCGCATTGCAATAGTATTGTATTTTGGGCATTCTCGTGCGTCGTTTCAGTTTCGTATTGGTTGGGCATTGTCTGTCTCCTCTTCAAAGTCAATTTCTTGTTGAAAATTCCCATTTATAAGTTGGGTTTCTGTCCAAATTTGTCCAGTATATTCATCAAGATAACTCCACATACCTTCCATTTCGTCAAAAAACCAGTTGTTAGGATTTCCGCCATAACAAGTCAAAAGCTCTTGTTTTTCGGCTTCAAGTTCACTATCAATTAGGTTTCCATTTGTGTCGTAAAGATGTGAAGTGTCATATAGAG
>MDSZ01139224.1_pt1 | contig 10809 bp, 7 predicted proteins | sample 811201 | NCBI WGS metagenome assembly MDSZ01 (sample SAMN05326647, study PRJNA326480) | marine metagenome | isolation source: seawater | place: Indian Ocean: North | collected 2010
TGTCGCCGCCGCGTACCTCTCGCCGTCTCTCTGGTGTCTTGAAACACCAGAAACACTAAAAAGAGCATGTACACCACGAATCCGCCGTGTGCGACTCTCCACACGCCCGGGTGTGGTCGTTTCATGTGCGTGTCTTGTCCTTGCAGGTAGCTGTAGACTAAGTACGAGAGCGACGCGAAGAGGAGTCCTTTTTTCGTCGGGTTTTTCGTCGTCGTCGTCGTCGTTCCATCATCGCAATAATGCGCTTTGGTCAAAAATCCAATTGGAAACCGTTGACCGACATCGAGCGCTTCGTGCGCTAAAAGGACGACGAAAACGAGGAGAAGCGAGAGGGAATTTCGGCTTTTTTTTGTCGCCCCTTCGCCCCCGACGAGTGCAAAATTAGGGTCGTCGTCGTCGTCGCGGTGTGACGAGGACATGCGTCCGGTTTTCCCGCTTCAATGGTATGCGCGCGCGTCGAGATGAATGCGGATTTTTACCTCACAATTTTCCCCTCCATTGTTTTTAGGGAATCCAATTATCGCGCATCGAAGAGACAAGAAGAGAGAGAGTAAAAGCGAAACGCAGAGAGCGACGACGACAAAAATGCACCACGACACCGCGACCGCGCTCGCCGTGCTCTCGCTCGGGACGATTTCCATCTCCCTCGCCGTGTATTCCTCCTCGTCGTCCAATGCCGCCAACATGAGCGGAGGAGGAGGAGGAGGCGCTTCCATCGTCTTCGCGAAAGGGATGCTCGTGGGCTCCGCGTCGACGCTCGCGGTGCTCGCATCGAGCGCGTACGTCGCGTTCAAAAGAATCACGACCACCTCGTCGCCGGACGACGGCTCGGGAGGATCGGAAAGAAAAAGAACGAAAGAAGAAGGCAAAGGAGGAGGACCCCTTCCTGAGGGTGAATTTGGGGAAAAGGAGAGCTTGATTGGAATGCGCGTGAAAGCGCACGAGATGCGGGGATGGCTGATTTTCTGCGCTGGATCGAACGCAAGTCGAACGAAAGGACAGTACACGACGAAAGCGAAAGGGATGGAACGGTATTACGCGACGTTAGACGTGAAAACGGCACGGATGAAACTGGAAGTGGACAGAGGGAGCGGCGGCGGAGGAGGAGGCGACAAAGGGGCGAAGACGATGTTGGGCGCGAACGCGTCGACGTCGGAGGCGAACGTCAACTCGGGGAAAGAAGAGAAGTTTATCGATTTAAAACAGTGCGACGTGTATTTGGTGGAATATCCGGAAGGGAATAAGAAAGAACTGATGTGGAATCATAAGAGGGCAATTTTGATCGCGAGGAGGAGCGATTCGGAAGGTTCTTCTTCTTCTACGACGACTTCTTCCCTGTACGACGGTGAGAAAGTTGTTTGGTTGTACGCATTAAGCGGGCCGAGTAAAGAGGCATGGTTTTACGCGCTATGGAGAGCGATGGATATGGACTCGTTGAGGAGAGGTATACCAACGACGAGTAGTACTAATAAACAAAAGTTCCCGGAAGATGCAAAATCGAGAATCGCGCAGTATTTGCTCGAAAACGCTCGATTCAGCAGAAGTAGTAGTAATAGCAGCGAACAACAACAAGAAGAGAAAAAGGATGAGAAAAACGAAACAAAACAACAAGAAAAACAAAAACAAAACGCGTTTTTTGGACACATTTTCGACGACAAACGGTGCGGGCAAACCGTCGATATCATTTCCTCCCGCATCTTTTTTGATTTGGTGCGCTCGATCGATTTTAGGAACGTTCTCTCAAATATGCTGGAAAAGAAATTGAATGAACTTCCCGGTCTACCGAAATACGTGGGGAAATTCGACGTGGAGAAGCTTGCACTAGGAGAGGCGACGCCGAAGTGTAATATGTTACGACCGCTGGACGGGAACGAGGGTTCAAACGCCCCTTGGGACGGCGGATCTTTGCCGGGTCGAGGTGTATGCGCCGCGGTGGAAGCGGATTTGAGTTACGTCGGGTTGATTGAAGTGACTATTCGAACGAGAGTAGATTTAGCGCAGTACGCGAAAGAGATTGGAAATTTAGTTGAAGGAGGTGGGGATCCATCGTCATCGGCGGCGGTGGAGGAGGGAAACTACGACGATGGAAAAAAGGACGACACCAGCAAAAGCGGCTCGAGAACACCGACGCCACCGCTCTCGCCTACCAACTCTGGCAGACTCAAACATAAAACGAAAGAAGAGGTCACTCAAAACGTGCTCAAAGAAATGAAAAAGGTTGTCGAAAACGTCAACGACCGTGTCTTGCAAAAGTTCCCACTGAAAATGACTTTGAGAGTTTCCAGCTGTTCCGGCACGTTTCGATTTTGGATCCCGCCGCCACCGAACGAACGCTTGTGGTGGGGGTTAAAAGGTCGCCCGAGAGTCGATATCTTTTGCGAACCGGCAATTGGAGAGAACAGAATTGCTCACGAGTATATCGCGAAGAAAGTTTCGCATTTGTTGTCCAGCAAGTTAGTTTCGGACATTTGCGATGAGTTGGTGTTGCCGAACTGCGCGAGTGACCCCATGAAAGAATTGATACGGTTCGAACACTTCGTGCCAGAGATTTCGTTAGACGACGCGATACAGTTGAGCGAAGGGAATACTTTGACGACGAGTCCACGAAAAGACGACCTCTCCGCGTCGAAGGACGTCTCTCCGACGCATTTGCGAGGCGAAAAGAAAGGAGACGAACACACCGAGCTTTCAAAATCGGACTCGGAAAACGCGTTCAGCGCGCAACTGTTACCAGACGCGCCAAAAGAACAACAAGAGAAACGACAATTGCATAAAAGCATTTCCTTGAAGCGCGAAAATAGCGCGAAGAAACGAGAAGAAAAAAATGTCATGGACGCCACGGCGGAGTGGGTACTCTCAGACTCGCACTTCGATTCTCCGCCTTCCTCGACGATGAAAGCGCCGTCTTCTTCGCAACCGCTTTCCCCGAAATCACCCACAGGTACGACCATGGTTGGTTTCGGCAACAAACGAGAAGACGTTCTTCGAGCAAAAGGCGGCGGTTCCCCCACGACGACCAATCCGGGAAAAAATCATCAAACCAACCTCTTCGCGTCTCTCTCGCGTTCGATCAAACAAAAAGCGGACGAAACAAAAAGCAAAATGAAATCCGATTGGCAAGAAGTACAAAAAGCACTCCAAACCGACGGCGTGGAAGGTGCGGTGCACAATATTAAACAAATTGCTTTCAAAAGAGCGAAAGAAACGACGTCCGGCGGAGGAAGTGCAAACACCGACGGCCCGTAGCGACAAAAACAGAGCCGCGATAAAAGGCGGCAGAAGAGAGAGAGAGACGGAAAGAGAGAACGCGACGCGAGTACCAGAATGTAATTCCAATAATAACACTAAATGCTGCAGTTAAAGTTCTTTCGTGCAGTTTAATCAACCGGCGGCGGCGACGGTGTTTGAGGACGTGTTGTTGTTTTTCCGCTTTCATAGTCGTCGTCGCGCGTGCTTCTCTTTCTCGTACATTGTAGTACTCCTCTACGAACTGTTGTGTGTATGTTCTTTTTTATCTCCAAAAAAACTCCAATAAAAATTTGAAAAAATTTGAAAATTTTCCCCCAAAATCCATCGCACTCCATTTCACACACTCGCTGTGACGGACCCGAGAGCAGGCAAAATCGACGCCGACTTCTTGGGGTGTCTTCCTCTTCCTTCTCATCCTCGACGATCGTTGTCGTCCTCGGCGTGTCCGTGTTGCGCGAAGACCGCGAACGCGTTTCGATCCTTCGCCGAATCTTTAGCGCGCGCGATCGAGGAGAAAAAGCGAGACAAAAATCGGATTTCAAAAAACGTTGTTGCTCTGAAAACGACGACGACGACATCGATGGTCGCCCTTTCGGATGCCGAGAAACGCGAGGAGAGCCTCCTGGTGGAGGACGAAGCGTCGTGCGTTCAGAGATGGCTCTCCTTCGAACACGGGAAAAGAGACGAACTGTTACGCCGAGAGATCGAACTGTATCGGAAGCTGATTCAACGAGAACTCTCCGAAGAAGGAGGCTCGAAAAATGGTCCAAAAGCGACGACGGCGACGGCGTTTTTACAGTTGCAGTTGGACGGGCGTCCGGACGCCGGCGGCGATGCGGATGGGACGGTCGCGCATACCGGTGGCGAAGGCGACGAGGAGGAAGCTGCGACGACCGCGACGACGGACGACGAAGCGGAGACGTACGACGTGGATATGATCGATCCTAAAGAGTGGATGGTCCCGCCGCAGTGCATCCCGGTGCACGCGAACGTGACTACGTTCGACTGGAAACCGATGTACGAACATACGAAATTTGACGTCATCATGATGGATCCTCCTTGGCAGTTAGCTACCGCGAATCCAACCAGAGGCGTGTCGTTGGGATATTCACAACTTACCGACGCGGACATCGCGAACCTTCCGATTCCAGAGTTGCAAGAAAACGGCTTCTTGTTCGTTTGGGTGATCAACGCGAAATATCAGTGGTGTTTGAACCAATTCAAAAAATGGGGCTACGAGTTTGTGGATGAAATCGCGTGGGTGAAAGTGACCAACTCGCGGAGATTGGCAAAATCGCACGGGTTTTACTTGCAACACGCGAAGGAAGTGTGTTTGGTGGCCAGGCGAGGGAAAGATCCTCCAGGGACGACTTTGAACGGCAAAACGGCGTCGGACGTGATCTTCGCCGCCAGAAGAGGCCAATCGCAAAAACCGACGGAGATTTACGAGTTAATCGAACAGTTAGTTCCGAATGGGAAGTACTTGGAGATTTTCGCGAGGAAGAATAACTTGAGAGATTATTGGGTGAGCGTAGGGAACGAGGTAACTGGGACTGGGTTGCCTCCAGAGGACGTGAAGGCCTTCGCAGAGGTTGGTGCAGTTCCGGCTGCCAAATATGGCGCGGCGGCGCAAAAATAAAACTTTATTACATGTAATGTTGATGCGATCGTGATTATTATTGCTTTCCTTCAAGAAATATCCAACACTATTACTAACTGCGATTATTACTACTACTACTACTGCTACTGCTACTGCTACTACTATTTATTACCGAGAAATGTGTCCTCCAATTCGTCGCAAAATGAAACGTCAAACGCGTACCATTCTCTCCACGCTTTGCACACGCGCAAAACTCTCGTCATAAATGGCGGCTTCGCAATGACGCCGCAGAGTTTCAAACTTTCACCTAACATTTTAAAAACGTCTGGTAAAGCGCGTTTGATGACCATTCTGTAACTACTGGCGTGTTTTACCGGCGCCGAGGCGTTGTGAAGGACGTCAGAGAAGGCGTATAGTACAGAGACTTGCGCTTCGAGTTTTTGCGACGCCTTTTGCGCAACCATTTCTTCCTTTAGTTTCGCGATGACTTCTTCCGCGCAAGTCGCGTGATCGATGGCGAACGTCGTCACTTCACCCACGCGTTCTCTTTCGAGCGTTAAAAGCGATACGAGTTCTTCGAATCGTTTTTTGTCAGTCTCGGAGAGTTTATTATGCGTTTCTCCTCGATCCAAGGCGTAATCCACAAGAGGAGCGCCAATACCGGCACCATTGGATGTTGGCCACTGCATCGTCGTGTCATTCCCGCCGATGTGACCATTATCACATGGCTCTTTTGGTGCTATCGCAATCCCTCCAACAGGCGGTACCCAAACCTTCCCGTTTGGAGCAAACATCCGAAAGGGGTCCGTTCGAAACGTCGTCAATGAATCGCCGTTGGCTAACGAAAATACTCGCCACAGATAATACACCGTCTCTTCGTTCTTCTCGATCGTATCGAACAAAAACGCAAAATTTGGATCTTCCTTTTTCTTCGCTTTTATTCTGTGCTCTAAGGCTTTCCCATCTTCGGCGACGAAAGTCGCGGTGACGTCGATGCGTTTCATTTGCGCGTAATCTTTCGGGAAACGGACTTTAACGATGCCTTCTTCTCGTTCATTCGCGTAATTAGTACCCGACGGATCATTCAAAACAGGCACCCGTGCGGTCAAATGTACTTTTACCTCCCCTCGCGTGTGAATGTTCTCGTCCAAATACAGCATCCTTCGCGACTCGTCGTCGTCGTCGTCTTCAAAATCATCGCCATCGTTCACCTTCCTTTCCGCCGGCATCGGCGGCCACACCTTCTCCATAACAACCACCGCTTCACACAAACTCGCTTCCAACTGCACTCCATAAAACATAAACTGTCCACTATTCATCTTTTCGATTGCATTTCCCGCGCTCGATTTTGCGACAAACGCGACAAACGCTAACGCCGAGGCCCCGTTATTGTACCCGCTCTTTCTTATCGAGAGCGACGCAATCGGTCCAAACACTGCGAATGATTCCAGCACTTTCTTTTCGAACAGTTGCTGATGTCCCCTTTCCTTTGGAAATAAAGACTCGAAATCGTCTCGCGATGGCAGGTTTTTCACGATCACGTTCGTCGAGAGACGACGGGTCGTCTCCTTTTCGCGTTCGGCGCGTTCGTCTTTTTTTTCCTCTTTTTTTTCTTCTTTGTCTTCTTCTTCTTCTTCTTCTTCTTGGGGAGAAACATTACCTAATTTTCGCCTTTGGTGTTGTTTCCAAAGACCGTTGTTCTTCGCTCCGTCGTCTCCCGCGCCACGGTCCGCACCCTCGGCGGCGTCAAAAACGGCGGTGGTTTTACACGCATCTCTCCGCGCAATCGTCGTCGTTTTTTTCGCGTCTTTCGGCACGAACGAGGGCATGTACCGCGTGCGCACTCTTTTGTCTCCAATTAATTTTTTTGGTCCGGGACACAACGCGTCGTCTGCGTCGGTCGCATCGTCTCGCGCGTCGTTCTTCTCGTGCTCGTCCGACTCGTCGTCGTCAAACGCGGCCAACGACGTTTTCATCCTCTTCTTCTTTCGCTGCTTTGACGGCATGATGATGACGTTCGCACGCCGCGCCTCCCCCTTTCTCTCTCGAGTGTCTTTCCGCGCGCACAAAAATATGTGGCACATTCTTCTCTGTTGCTTTGAAAAAAGAAGGACGAAAAATGATGGGCGAGCGATGACGACGGTGATTCTAGCAAGCGATGACATTACAACACGCCCCGCGCAAAGGCTCTTTCTTCTCTCTTCACTTCTTACTCTTCCGCTTTCGTCGTCGTCGTCGGTCTTTGCCTTGGCTGCTACTGCTACTGCTACTGCCGCTACTGCTACTGCCGCTACTGCTACTGCCGCTACTACTACTATCGCTCGAAGACGAGGACGACGAGTCCGAGTCAGATGATGATGATGATGATGACGATGAAGAAGAAGACGAGGACGAAGCGTTCGCTCTCCTCTCTCTCTCCTTCTCTTGCTCCTTTTTCAAATGTTCCCGCATGCGGTCGGTCAATCCGCCTAACCCAATGCTCGTGAAAAAGTTGATGGAAAATCGCACGTTTTTCAAGGGCGCTTTCGGCATTACGCCGGTGAAATACTCCTGCATGTCTTCCTCAGACATCTTCTCGTTTAATTTTTTTAACCCCAACTGTTCGCTCAACTCTTGAAATAAGATTTTGATGAAAATTCTCGAGGCTGAAGTCGTCGTATCTTCCGAGAGTTGGATGTACGCCAAACACGTCCACGACATGGCGTCGGTGGCCAACAAATGCGCGAAAAATTTAGCCACGTTTCGCAATTTGTTCGTTTCTAATCGATGGATGGTGCTGAATTGCTTCATGAAGACGTCGTCGAATAGACTGGCGTACTCTTTGGAAATGAAACAGAATCGTTGCGCTAATAAGCCGTAGTATCGGACAAACGTTCGCTCTTGCGAGCAACATTCGACGAGCATGGTCGCGACCTCAATTTCTTGCCCCGGTTGCAGTTGAATTTGCATCAATTTGTGTCCAGCTTCTTCAAAGTCTAAGGAAGACATTATGGTGAGATAAATTGTGCGGCGAAGGTTAACAAGGTTGGTTTCCGTGGCGTCGGTGATGTTTTGGGTTGTCGTCGGCGCAGCGGCTGCCGGTTCGTCATCCGAGCTGTTATCGCTACCACTTTCGTCGTCGTCGTCGTCGTCGGAATCTAATTCATCGGATGAAGAGCTCTCCTCACCTAAAATCTCTTTCTTGACTTCCGAATACTTCTTCTCGTTTTCTTCGTAGTTCGGGTCAAACTTGAACACGTCCAAACTCGCGTTCGCTTCCAGTTCGTCATCTAACGAGATTTCGTGTACGATTTGATCGTCCTCATCCACTAAATCGAGCTCTTCTGGGACTCCTTTTTTACCTTCAAATCCACTCTTACGAAAGGCAAATAATCCTTCAATCATGAATTGTGTCCGTTTATCGATTTCACCTTCGTGTAAAATACCTCTGAACCGTTCGAAAATACCGTGCGAGCCTTGCGGCGATAAATCCTGCAACGCGTACCCGCACTCTTTGATGAACTCGATGGCGACTTCAACCGAGTCATCCGTCGGTTGGGTAAGAAGTAAAGTGCATAACTCGAGTGCGAGGAGCTCGTGCACAACCTTGATGTTAGGAAAACAGAGAAAGACGGATTTGTAAATATTGAAGAAGGTACATCTTCGTTAAAAAAAAAAGAGGAGAGAGCATACGCGCGCGCGCACACGCGCACACATTTCTTGAACACACAAAAGGCATCAGGGTTAAAAAGCTCGTTTGATTCTCTACTCGTCACGGAAGTTGGAACTACCAGCCTCGGAGTTGGATTTTGTGTATGATCTTATTCATCGTTTGCCCTTCTATGCTATTCAACGATGCGTGCGCGCGCATGTATGGAAGAACCTCGAGAAGAGAAAAGAAAAGAAAAGAAAAGAAAGAGCGACATACCTGTTGATTCACCAAACTCGCCAAAAACTTCGTTGCCGCCACGCACACGCTCTTATCGTTCCTCCTGAATGCTCTCCGAAACTGCAATACCACTCTCTTCACGACCAACTCGCCAAGTTCTGGAAACTTTGTATTCGTCACGGCGACCAGCGCGGCGAAGACCGGACTAAACTGCGGCGACGCCATTTGCGATTTCATCACCGATCTAGCAAACAAACCTTTACCTCTCACTACATTTTCGCTAAACAGTTCCGGCACGATGTTTTTCACGTTCGACGCGTTGATTTTGTTCACCAATCCGTTGATGGATTTTTTGAGCGCTTCCCACGCGATTCTTTGGTACTCTGGACTCGATGCGTCCCGAACCGTGTTGTTGTCCCGCATCATTTGCGCGAGTTTAAACGGAGGCACGTACGCGCCACCCGAGCGACCACCACCACCGTTGTTGCGTGGTGTGGTGTTCTTCGCGGGGGACTTCTCTTCTCTTTTCTTCCTTTCCTTTTCCTCCACGATGATTTCGCCCTCTTCATCCAGAGTCTTATTCGTCTCTCGTAATCGCCTTCGTTTCGATCGCATCCCGTTCTCTTCCTCTTCAGAGTCATCGGCGGCGTCATCCTCTTCGCTTTGTTGTCTTCTTCTGTCCTCCTTTGGAGACGACGACGACGACGACTTTCTTCTTCTTCTGTCCTTTGGAGGAGAGGGCGATGATGATGATCGTCGTCGTCCTCTCCGCGTTGGTGTCGGTTTCATCGAGTTTCGAATAGAGGAGGAGTATGATGTGCGCGCGTGTTTTCTCTCTTCGATATTTAATGCGCTTAAAATGTGACAAAAATGGGGCTCGAATTGGAACGAAAAAAAGCGACATTTTTTTATATCTAAAGAAGAAGAAAGGGAGCGCATATGCACTCCCACCATCATCACGCGCCTGGCGTCTGGCATCATCGAACAACAACAACAACAACAACAACAACAACAACAACGCTCGTCGAGTGTTGCAAAAGTCGTCGAACGAGGAGTAGCGCGCGGCGGCAAGACTCCTTTTTTTTGCGTTCTCCACTTCGCATCGGATGTTCACATTCGTCAACGACATCATCCATTTTCAACGACATATACCGCGACGACGAGACGTTTTCGAAGGACGCGAGTCGACGCGTCGCGATGCGCGAAGCAGAAATGAAACCAGACACGTATAAACATCCAGACGATTCGTTTTATGGCGAAATAGACGCGGATTCGATGCTTGAATTGATCGATTTAGGAACAGAAGGGACATTCTTGGGGGAAGAAGGGTTGAGATACGTGGACTTGGGGTGCGGCGTCGGGAAGCAAGTGGCGGTGCGTTGGACTCTTTTTTATTTTTGTATCGCGCGTGTGTTACCACGCGGCGGCGTTTCTGTTGTTGACGGGTTTCGCGATCGCGTTTGTGATGTGTTTCTGTTCTTTTGTTCTCGTGTACTCACAAAAGTTCTTCCTTCTGCGGTATTATATAGACGGCGGCGTTGTCGGGGAAGTTCGTCAAAGCCGACGGCGTGGAGATATGTCCAGATTTAGCCGCGAAAGCTATAGAAGGCGTCGAGAAGTTACGAAAAAAAATGGAGAAATACAGCGATACGAGCAACGCGTGTGAAATATCCATTTCTCAGGGCGACATATTCGACCAAGATCTCTCTCAATTCGATTTCATCTTTTTCCACGCGACGACGTTTACCGACGGCACGTTGGAGATGGTGAAAGCGAAACTGTCGAGGGAGATGAAAGTTGGCGCGCGACTGGCGATTGTGAGTAAACGGTGCGACGATATCGATAATTTTGAACCTCTGGATACGGTTCCAGGCGGGATTGGGTGGAAACCTATATCACAAGTAGACGAAAAATGGCAACTCGACTGTTATCTGTACCAGAAGACGGAAGAGATTGATTGAGATCTCAATATATATTACTCTAGCTACTACTACTGCTGCTGCTACTACTACTACTACTACTACTACTACTACTACTACTACTACTACTACTACTACTGCTACTACTGCTACTACTACCACTACTACTCGAA
>MDSZ01185796.1_pt1 | contig 10809 bp, 6 predicted proteins | sample 811201 | NCBI WGS metagenome assembly MDSZ01 (sample SAMN05326647, study PRJNA326480) | marine metagenome | isolation source: seawater | place: Indian Ocean: North | collected 2010
GCCTCTTGGTTTTCCAAGTTGGCGTCTTCAGGCTTTTGGGTGGCGTCGTTCATGCGTCACCTGTGTGTTGTGCTTCGCTGCAGGGGGCGCCGCGGAGTGATACTCTCTTTGCCCTGCCAAAGATGAATGGGGCGCAAAAATACACAAACGAGCCCGAAAAACCAACCTCTTCGGGCCTTGAAAAACAGTCAATTGGCGAGCACCACGATTCGCTCGGCGCGGCCGTTGATGCCAACGAGCATGTACGTTCCTCCCAGTCTTTGCGGCCAAGTGTTCCAACCTTGGTCCAATTGCATCAGCCTCCTCCCATCCAAGGACCACAGGCACGCCGAGGCATCAATCCAAAAGGCCTGACCCGCGCGTCCAGGATTGGGACCGTGCATCAATCGACCAGCGGAAGGGTTCAACATCGGCACGCCATCCGCGCAGTCGTTGCATGCGGTGGGCGTGGGCTCGGAAACCCACTCAAAGGGACCAGATGCATTGGGGATTCGGGCGTAGGAGAAATCTGGCTCGCTGCTGCCAAAGTGCACGCTGTCCGCAATCGAAAAGCCATCTGGCGAGCGAAGCACCAACGCTTCGCCGTTGTTGTTCAAGCGAAAGCCCATGTGGTTCCACCCTTGGTCGGCATCGTCATCTGCCCACAGCAACAGGTAGCCATCAGGTGCGATGACGGCCTCGGAGCCAGCATCGAGTGGGACGCGCCACTTCGTGGGGTTGTTCAACCTGTCCGTGACGTAATACCCCGAGAGATCCACAGGAGCTGACGTGGGATTGTGGATTTCCACCCAATCCTCCAACTCCCCCACTTCATCCACCAGCCCACTGGTATTGAAGGTCAGGCACTCATTGATGACCAACGCTGCGGGGGGAATGACCACAAGGGAATTGGTCACCCTTGGCGTGGGGATGTCAAAAAACACAGAGTTCGCTGAACCGTCAAATTGCCGGCCGTATGACACATTCGCAAACGACGCTTGGACTTGATATTCGTCGGCAACCACCATGTCTTGGCCTATGAGCCAGATGGTTTGGTTTTCGATTGCAGGGACGAAGTCGAGGTGATGCCCCCCTTCTTCAGGCTCGCCGTCCATCCAAAGCAACAAAAACCCCTCGCCTTCGATGGTGGTCTCCACAGGGTTGTCCAGCGGCAAAGTGTACGAAGCTCCCCCTTGGACGGCCACCGTGTATCCGCCCAAATTCACTTGATTGGCATTGGGGTTGTAAATCTCCAGCCACGGCTCCGCCTCAAAGGATTCGTCGACAAGCGCGCCGGTGTTCTCCAACAGCACTTCATTGATGTAGAGGAACGGCGTGGGTATCTGGGTTTGGGCATTTGTAGCCTCAGGCGTGGGCACGTTGAAATACTCCCACATTTCGCATCCGTCGCATGCACGACCGTAACTGATGTCCGTCTGTTGCGGCGGATACACGATGGAATCCAACACCGTCACCCCGTCTGGAGCGGTGAACCACAGCCCCTCATTTTCAGAGCTCAACTTGAAGTTGGCATGGAGCACGCCTTGGGCGCTGTCCTTGTCCAACCAAATGACCATGTGGTCTCCTGGCGTGAGAAATGTGGTCCCAGGATCCGTGTCAGGAATGGTGTATTTGGTGAGGTTGGAAGGGTTGTCGGAAAGGTGATATCCCGCCAGCTGAAGCAAACCTCCAGGGTTGTACAACTCCACCCAATCGTCAAATTCGAAGAAATCGTCGTAGTGCGCCAAGTCGTTCGACGCCATCAACTCGTTGAGGACCGGGGTTTGGGCTCCGACGCTCGTAACCCATGCCATGAGCCCCATCGCCAACCACTTGAATCCCATGCGCACTTGCTCTTTCATTTTCATGACGTTTTCTCTTTGATTGACTCTCACTCCTGCACCAAGGTTGCGTTGATGAATCCTTCTGCCCGTATGGCCGCCAGAAGCCGCTCTGCTTCTGCAAGATCGTCCATTGACCGTGTGAAATAGGTCGTCTGCCCAAACAGCTGAACGCTGCGCACCCCCCAATCTGCAGCTTTGAAAAGGAGCGACGCAACATCTTTGGCCGGCACGGTGCCGTAGTATTTGGCGATGTCCACATGCCATGTTGCAGTTTCTCCTGCGTCCACCATGCCGGACGCCACCAAGGCGGGCGACGCTTGGGTCTCCACCCTTTCTAACGTCTCGGATTCCTCTTCTGACCTCTCCAATTCAGCATTCTCTTCTGAACCCAAAGATGCACCCACTTCTGGTGCAGCGTCCGAATTCTCGGAGGACTCCGGCTCAAGATCCGAAGTCGTGCTTGGCAATCGGTTGTCTTGGGCTGCTTGGCCTTGGGTCTGCGATTGTGTCCATGCCAAGGAGTCTTCCTCCCGACCCACCTCCTCAGGCGTCATCACCTCTCTCACCCCGTCGCGCAATCGCACCACAAACGCGTCGGCGAATGCGTTGTATTCCTGCAGTTCTTCCTTGCGAGATACGGAAGCCTGTCTGTCTTGACGCACCCCGGCATACCATCTGGCCAATCCGTCGGGAAATGGCTCGTAAATGAGTCTTTCCCCTGCTTGTTCAATCCATTCTTTATCAGGCGTTCCACGGAAGGCCCCCACTTGAACAGCGTACCACGTCCCACGCAAATTTCCCAGGGCCACAGGTGCACCATGCGACCACATGTCGTCTGACCCCCAGACCGGACTGGGGCGTTCTTCTGCGCCTTTGTCAGCACCTTCCTTCGATGCGTTGGTTGCACTCGCGGCCTCAGATTCACTGGCCGCATTTGCTTCTCTCTCTGTGGCTAACGCGTTTTTTCCTTTCGAAGAGTCGTCCTCGCCTTCTGTTTGGGTTTGGGGCGACGTAGATGGGGTGGACAAAATTGGGGTGGTCGTTTGGCCTTCGTTCAAAACCACATCTTCCGCAGAGGGCTTGGTCGTGGACCAACCGTCCACATTGCGATGCACTTCATAAGCATCCACAATCCCCTGTTGCATCAACCACGTCTCGATGGACTGCACCTTGGAAGGAGAGGTGTTCTCTGGCATGACGAGCACCCAACGCATCAGGCCATTGGCCCTTTTCTGAGCGTCCAGCATGGTACCCTCCGGCAACGTTTGCAATTGCGGATTGTTGCGAAACCACCCCATGTGCACCCCCCTAGCGCCCACGAACAACTGGGTTGTCACGTTGGTCACTTCTGTGAAGTCATTGCCCCCTGGTCGGCCCTGCGCCGAATTCACCACCACCTGGGCTTCCCCAGTCTCCACCTCATTCGCCTGAGATTGCGAGTTGTCATCCACATCGTACGAGTCCGCCGGAGCCTCGGTTCTGGGCGACCCCGTGCTTGTGGCCAAAGATTCGCTCTGCGTCCGTTGTGCCCACTGAATGCGGAGGTTTTCGAGCGTTTGCTGCACCGATTTTGGCCATGCCGGAAGGAGTGACTGAACCTGCTCCGGAGAGCGGTCTTTCCAATCGGTGTTGTGCGCCCAAGAAGACAACACCCATGCCGCCTCCAACCCTTGATGCGCCTCCTCTGCATTTGAAATGGATTGGGCGTGTTCAAGAAGCGTCTCAAGCATCTCCTCCTTGGCAGTTTCCAAAGAGCTGTCCGCTTGAACTAAACCGTCCTCCTCCTCCTCAACTACGGCAACATTTGAAGGCGTCTCAGCGTGGGCGTTCTCGAGGTGTTGGATGACATCCTGCAGCATGATGCGAGGCGACAGCATTCCACTTTCTTCCAAGCGTACAGCCATCCACGATGCCAAAGACGCTCGCCATGTCAACAACCCCGCTGAAGCAGGCGTCTCGGCACCCGCGACACCTTCATGGGATAATGCGAAACACGCCTGGAGATCCAACCACAAGCCTCTCCACTCCGCATCCAGCGATTCCTCCATGACGTTGCTTGGTCCTGAATCGGCAACTGCCGCGGCCTCTGCATCGGCCGATGTCCCTTTGTCTTTCGAGGTGGCATTTTTGGCCTCGGATGGCTTTATTGAAGTCCCAGACGTGCCTCGCCGTTCAATGGCTTCATCGGCATCACCCTGATGGGCAGCGGCCATGACGGCAAGGCCTTTCCACGCACGAATGGCCTGCGCTTGGTCTGCTTCACTCCAATGCGCACTTGGCTCCATCATCTCAATCATGGACAGCCGTGTGCGAATGTCGTCGAGTTCGGACAGCGAGGCGGTTGCCTTCTCTGAGGACAAAGCGCTGCGAAGGGCATCCTCGTCCCAGACTTCGGGGCTGAACCAACGCGCTTCCCACGAGGAGGCCACCTCGGTGTCGTGGGCCAAACACCACACCAATTTGACCGATTGAGGCTGCAATTGCGCCATGCTACGCCAGTCCTCAGAGAGTTCGGCAACACGGCCGTCTTTCCAAGCGTCTTCAATCCATTGACCGTCCCCAACCAAGCCGCGTTTGTCTCGGACCTCCGGAAGCACCCCCTGGTCGTACAACGTGCCGGACCGGGCCCATGCGCGCTTGGCTTTGCGCTCCACTTCTTCCAAGTTGATGGACCCCACAGGCCAACGCAATGAGGCGCGATTCATGGCCATGGCCAACGCATCCTCCCATGGCGTTTCTTCCATAATCACCTCCTTGGCCGCCACAGAGAGCACCGATGCCACGGCCTCTGACATCACGTCCTGTTGGGCTTGTTCAAGCGCCGTTTGGTATTTGTGAAGCGCATCGAAGTCTTGGGGATTGGGGACGTTCAACCCCCGCGGGGCCACATGCTTGGACAGCACACTTGCGGCAATCGCGCGCTCCTCCTTTTGAACGTCCGTCCACCACGGATACGACTGGAATTCAACCACGCGCCGCTCGGGTTCAACTTGCGCCACCACAGCGTCTAAAGCGGCCTCTTCCTGCGGCTCCCATGCTTCGACCTCCACTTCATGGATTTGATCGAGCACCAAATCCCAACCCCAAGCCAAATCGGGATTGGGGACGGCTTCCTGCGTCAACGGACGCGCGTCCAAGAAGAGGGCACCATCCACTGTGGTCATGACCATGGATTGGGTCACCGAGGAGGGGGCGTCGGAATAAGGGACGGCGTAGGTCCCCTCCACGATGTCTCCGCCCTTCGTTTCAAAGCTGTACCGCAGAATTTGTCCCGCGCCGACCACCACATTCCATTGGCCTCTCTCCTGTTCCAACCCGACCACGGCAAGGGGCTCATTGGTTTGGGCATCGGCGAGGGTCATCGTCCCGGGAACGACCTCTCCCGAGACCACCCATTGGGTGTTCAAATTGACCGGAATCCACGGAGCACCATGGAGTACCACTTCCCAAACTTCCACACCGCCGTACTCCCCCTGCCTGCCGGTCACCAACCACCCCGAGGCCTCACCGTAAGGTGGGTAGTAAGCCAGGTCATCGTGCACCGAATTGAACATGGGGCCCAGCGAAGTGGGCGTGCTCCAGACGCCTCGTTGCCGACAAGTTTGGAACAGGTCAAATCCCCCCACAGTTCCTGGACGGTTGCTCGCAAACACAAGGCATTGCGTGGATGGATCCCACACAGGATTCAGGTCGTCGTAAGGCGAGTTCACATGATCCGGGAGTACGGTCGTTCCAGAAAAGGCCCCTTCGTCGTCCAAGGTGGCCATGTAAATGTCCAAGCCGTGCGCTCCTTTGGCGCCCAAACTGTGGCAAAACAGTTCCTTTTCTCCCCGCCAAAAGGTGACCGGTGCAGACAACCTCGACTTCTTGTCCAGTTTGGAGTGCACTTGCTGGGGCGCGAGCATGACCCGGACGCCTTGTCTCTCCCATTGGATGTAGCGGTGGAAGGACATCACTGGAACGCTGACCGCGTCCAACTTTTGAAGGGCCTGCCGCTCGGCAAAGGCCAAAGGCATCTCCCGAGCTTGGGCGAGGGCCAGAGAACATGCATCCCGCCATGGGGTCTTTTTGTCCGCCTCACCCAAGGCTTTCAGCAGCGCCGTTTCCGCCAACTGTGGCTCTCCCTGAAGCATCCATGCCCGTCCCCACCAGTACCACCCTTCCCCCTTCAGATTTCCCGCGTCGGCGAGCGACGCCAAGCGCTGGATGCCCTCGTCTCTCGTCCGCACGTCGTGCAACAAAGTCGCCGCATACCGCATTTGAAGAAACACATCCGTGCCATCCAAACTGAGCAGTTCCGCCATTCTGCGGTGCGCCAATTCCCATTCCTCTCTTTCGAAAGCCTGCATGGCCTGCGCCCTCACTTCTTCAGGCGACACATCCCGCTGGCCCCAAGCTTGGAATGGCGACCATGTGAAGGCAACCACGAGCCACAACCCCAATGTGACAAAGGGCGCGTGAAATCTGCAAAACCAGTCCGGCGTGACAAAACGGAAAAAGGCTGACATGAACAGGAGCTTCGTTGTGTAAAACGAAGGACGGGGCGAGGACGGGAAGCGCCGTAGTTTTGGGCCTCAAATCATTCACAATGGCCCACGGAACTTTCAACGTACCCTACCCCATCAACGAACCCGTGCTCAGTTACGCACCGGGAACACCTGAGCGGGAAGCCCTTCAGGCGGCATACCAAACCATGTACAACCAACCTCCCATTGAGGTCCCGATGTACTTGGGCGCTGCACGCGTCACGACCGACGACAAACGGGCCATGACGCCACCCCACGAACACGGCAAAGTGTTGGGGCACTTCAGCTACGGCACCGAGGCCCATGTGACCCAAGCCATTGATGCCGCATTGGAGGCCCGCAAGTCTTGGGCAAACTTGGGATGGGAGCACCGCGCTGCCGTGTTCTTGAAAGCAGCCGACCTCATCGCAGGTCCTTACCGGGCCAAGATCAATGCCGCAACGATGTTGTCGCAAGGCAAGAATTGCTTCCAGGCTGAAATCGACGCTGCTTGTGAGTTTGCCGACTTTCTGCGCTTCAACGCTTACTTCGCCCAAGAGATCCACGCGCAACAACCAGAATCCGCCGACGGCATTTGGAACCGGCTGGAGTACCGTCCGCTTGAAGGATTTGTCTTCGCCATAACCCCCTTCAACTTCCCCGCCATTTCCGGCAACCTCCCCGCCGTGGCGGCTTTGATGGGCAACGTGGTGGTGTGGAAGCCCTCCGACACTCAGGTCTACAGCGCCCAGGTCATCATGGAGATTTTCCAAGAGGCTGGCTTGCCAGATGGCGTCATCAACATGGTGACATGCGATGGTCCTGTGGCCGGAAATGTGGTCTTCAAACACCGCGAATTCGCGGGATTGCACTTCACTGGGTCCACAGGCGTGTTCCGCCACCTTTGGAAGACCATCGGTGAGAACTTGGAGATGTACCGCAGCTACCCCCGCATAGTGGGGGAAACGGGCGGCAAGGACTTCGTTGTGGCCCACCCCAGTGCCAACGTCAGTGCCGTGGTGACAGGATTGATCCGCGGGGCGTTTGAGTTCCAAGGCCAAAAATGCAGTGCCGCTTCCCGCGCATACATGCCTGCCTCACTTTGGCCTGCCATCAAGGCTGAAATGCAAGCCGAACTCGCCACCCTTCGCATGGGGTCGCCCGAGGACTTCGGGAACTTCATCAACGCGGTCATCGACCGTCGTGCCTTTGACAAAATCAAGGGCTACATCGACTACGCCAATGCAGCTTCGGATGCGGAGGTCATCGCAGGGGGCGGATGCGACGACAGTGTGGGGTACTTCGTGGAGCCTACGGTCATTGAAACCTCAAATCCACATTTCAAAAGCATGGTGGAGGAAATTTTTGGCCCTGTGCTCACCGTGTACGTCTACGACGACAGCACCGAAAACGCATTTGCAGACGTATTGGACTTGGTGGATTCCACCTCGGAGTACGCACTCACGGGCGCCGTGTTCTCTCAAGACCGCTACGCTTTGGACCTCGCCGCCAAAAAACTGGAGAATGCCGCAGGCAACTTCTACCTCAACGACAAACCCACCGGTGCCGTCGTGGGCCAGCAGCCCTTTGGTGGCGCCCGTGGATCTGGAACCAACGACAAGGCCGGATCCTACTTGAACTTGCTCCGCTGGGTGAGCCCCCGAACCATCAAGGAAGCCTTGGTGTCCCCCACGGACTATCGCTACCCCTTCTTGGGTTAAGTCGGTTCTGACTCACGAAAAAAAGCTTCCATCAGTCCTCTTCGTAGGCACTGACGGGAATGGAAGCCATGTCCACCCGTTGCGCCTTTCCGCCCATGGCTGACTTGAAGGCCTTGCCGTATTGAGGTTTCAACTGCCCGTCGGCCTCCAACCACTTGGTCAACACCACCATTTTGTCTTTTTTCCCGGCGCGTCCCACCGTCGTGATTTTTCCGTGGACCGTACGCAGTCGGAACGCCGAATTCAAAATGCTCGCTTTCGCGGACTTGTGACGCGATCCAGGAATCTTGTGAATCGACATCGCATCGGCAATCAATTCGTCGTAGCTCATGGGGCGGTTTCGGGCTCGCAATCGCTTCTGGATGAAGGCGCCCCAGATGCTTTTGGGACCGCGCTTTTTGGCGGGCACACCCTTTGCCGTCATCGTGGTGACTTTCTTGGCAGGCTCCGTCAAAACTTTGGTGGGCGCACCAAGTTTGGCCAGCATCGTTTCAACATGGTCCAATGCCGCGGTCAAACGAAGGTGCTCCTTTTGGAAGTGCCGCTTCAACGAAGCCGCTTCCTTGGCAGTCAAATCAATTTTTGCCATTTTCAATACAATGTTTGGAGAGGTAAATCATACGCAAAGCCTGAGAATAGCAAAAATAGACATCTCAATTCAAGCCCATCTATTGCAAATACAAATTCAAGTGGGACAGCTGCAAAATGGAGAAGGGAGATGCGTTTCCGCACCTCCCTTCAAAACACGGTGTAAGCCGGATTCTGTTCCCCGAAGGGCTCTGCCATTGATCTGACGCGACCTACCCTCTGACTCAAGCGGGACGCCTTCGAACGCCAGTTTACATGGTCTTGCAACCCACAAGGTTTGCCCAAGCCGCAAGGTCACCCTTACGCTGGTGAGCTCTTACCTCACCTTTTCAGCCTTGCCTGTGCCCGAAGGCCATCGGCGGTTTAAATCTCTGTGGCACTGTCTGTCACGTTCCGTTGAACGCGCCTTTCCTTTCAAAAAGTGTGGCTCCCTATGTTGTCCGGACTTTCCTCCCCACAAGTGAGGCGGCAGAGTCAACCGAGCCCCAAAAGTACGACACCTCCTCGCCGTTTCTCCGTTAGCTTCGCAGCCAGTCCCATCGAGATTCATTCTGCCTGACGTGTCCCATCATCTGTACATGCTGAACAAGCCCTTTGGCATCCTGAGTCAACACTCCGACGAAGGGAACAGGCGTGGGTGGGGCAGTTTGGAGTTGCCCTTTGGCCAAGATGTGTACTCCATTGGTCGGTTGGATGCAGACAGTGAGGGATTGTTGCTGTTCACCAACAACAACCGCCTCAAGACCCGTTTGCTCGACCCCAAGGAGGGCCATGCCCGCACCTACCACGTCCAAGTAGAGGGTGAGGCGTCCCCTGAACAATTGGCGCAATTGAAGGTGCCTATGACGCTTCGCATCAAGGGGAAGTCGTTCATCACCCAAGGTTGCTCGGCGCGCATCATCAACCCTTCGTGGCCGCCGCGTACCCCGCCCATTCGCGCTCGAAAGTCCGTGCCTGATTCTTGGTTGGAATTGACCCTGCACGAGGGCAAAAACAGGCAAGTTCGGCGCATGACTGCAGCCGTTGGACTCCCCACGCTGCGACTCATTCGCGTGGCCATGGGCGATTGGGAACTGGGCGAATTGGGCACTGGCGAATGGAAGGAACTGACGAACAACCCCACCCCATGAACATCGCAGGCTGGATTCTTGCCCCACTCAAAACGGTGCTGGCCATCCTTCACACGGCCTTGTGCAGCATCACCGGATTGATCGCCATGGCCCTGGACGCCCACAACGGCGACTGGGTGATGTGGCAGGTGGGGCGCCAAATGTGGAGCCGTCCGCTGCTTCAAGTCATCCTTGGTGCCAAACTGGACATCAACGTCCACCCCGAAGCGCAAGCGCTGGCAGACCAACAGCAGGGCGTCGTATTGGTGGCCAACCACACCAGCTTGCTTGACATCAATGCTGCTTTTGCCGCCAGTCCCACGCCCATTGTGTTCTTGAGCAAAGCCAGCGTGCGAAAAGTGCCTTTGCTTGGAAAGCTCAATGAATTGGCCGGCACGGTGTTCGTGGAGCGTGGCAACCGTGCCTCTTCAGACAAGGCCGTCCATCAATTGACCGACACCTTGAAACAAGGCCGCAGCGTCTTGGTCTTCCCCGAAGGCACACGCAGCGAAGACGGAAACCTCAGGCCCTTCAAAAAAGGGGCCTTTCACCTCGCCAAAGCTGCAGAAGCGCCCATCGTGCCCATGCACATCTCAGGGACTTGGGAACGCTTGAGATCGGGAGCATGGCTCATCGGTCCTTCAAGGAGTGCGGTTCGCGTGCGTGTGGGCGCGCCCCTGCAACACACCAAGGAAGACGACCCCGCCACGCTCATGAGACGCGCAGCACACGCCGTCGCCGGGCTGCAATCCGATTGAACGACTTGACCTCGAGCCCGAGTGGCCTCAAAAAGTGTCACCCCTTTGGCACCATGCCTTCAAGGATGGCACGTTGCGCATCCAACCCCGTGGCATCCTTGGCCCCGCCTATGACCGTCAGGTTGGGGTGGGACAAATCGCTGGGTACAAAAGACACTTGGCCTGCGCACACCACCACGTGGTCCACCGCATGCACATGCGAGGTGCCGTCCCCCAAGGTCACGTGAAATCCCTGGTCGTCCACGCGATCGTAAGACACACCGCTCCACTGCTTGACGCCGCGCTGCTTCAGCGTGTTCCGATGA
>MDSZ01004225.1_pt1 | contig 10808 bp, 7 predicted proteins | sample 811201 | NCBI WGS metagenome assembly MDSZ01 (sample SAMN05326647, study PRJNA326480) | marine metagenome | isolation source: seawater | place: Indian Ocean: North | collected 2010
AAGAAAACAGTATCTGCAGTCGTAAAGACAGTTAAGCATATGGGAGAAGTAATAGTTTGTTTTTCCACCAACTCCGTAGGATTCTGGAATAGGAAGTGAAAAATTCCCTTCTTTTTGGGCAAGTATTAAAGATGGTTTCTTTTTTTGGATGCGAAAATTTTGACCATTAGGATTAAACACTTCCTGATAATTTGAACATGGAACACGGGCTGCCTGCGGAAAACGTTCAAAAATGCCAAGGGTGCGAGGGTGTTCCGAAATGGATTCTTCGAAATAAATGATTTCGATCATGAAAAAAGTCTTTTGGAGTCCAATTCCATAAGGAAAGTGGAGAGAAAATTCCCTGAATCACTTGACTCGTGAGCGATTTTTAAAATTGAGTCAGTCTTTATTCCTATAGCAAAAGCGTGATGGAGGTGTTTTTTTAACTGAAAAATCTGGGTTTCTGAGTAGGAGAAAAGGGAAATGAGGTTTTGGAAAAGTTGAATAAATTCCTGTTTTGGTTGTAAGGATTTGGCAGATTTCTCCATTTCTTCAATCAATAGAAGCAAATTTGGCAGGTGAGGAGAAATAAGGGATTCTGTTTCCGACTTTCTAAACTGAGAGAATGGTTTTACGGGGTTGTCTGAAATAATTTTTACCGATTGAATGAGTTCATTAGGAGAGAATCGGGTTGCGGTTTGAAAAAATGAAAATCCTTCCATGTCGTAAGCATGATCGGGAAGATATTCATTACTTGAGTGTTGGACAGTTTTAAGTATGGTTTTAGAAAAAATGGAAGTGAATACTTGGGGAGGAAAAGTCGATCTTCCAGAATTTTCATCAATACACTTTACCACCTGCAAGGCATTTCCAATTTTTTCGCTTCCATGACCAGCAAGGCCAATATTTAACCATGGCGTGAACAATGAAGGGAGATAGCCATGAAGAAATGAAACAGCCTGCGTTGTATTTTCTCCGCCCGGTCCTGATATGACAAGGTTATGAATTTCGCCTTTATATAATTTGAAAGGAGAAGGCACTTCTACCTTTTTCAAATTAAGCAATTCGATAACAGGTTTGGCTTCCTGAAGAAAGGCGGTGATCAAGTTCATGAATGAGCTTTTATTCTATCAGGAATTCCATCCAGCAGATTTTTATATATTTCTTGTTTTTTCCTGAATTCTTCGGACTGTTTGAGTTTATCGTGCTTTAAGAAAGAAAGTGAAAGGATTTCAAGTTTGTTGATCAAAGAATTTAGAATTTCCATTCTTTGCCAGTTTTTGATTTTTCTATGGGAAAGCAAGTTTTCTAGAGATTGAACGCGAAAACGGTCCATTCCCCAATATTTTGATGATAGTTGGTCTGAATGACCTCCGAATTTTGTTACAAGTGGAAAGGGGATATGTAAGGGTGTGTGCTCAATTAAAAAACGAAGCCATAAATCATAATCTTCGCAAACTTTTAGGCTTTCATCAAAAAAACCCACTGTGTCAAAGACCGAACGCTTAATCACCACAGTTGAACATCCAATAATGCATCTTTTTAAACTTCTAGAAAAGAGCTTATTATTTGATTTGTCCATATAAGTTGGTGGGATGACCAGTTTGTTCTTTCGGATCCATTTCTCATCGGTGTGAAGAAGGAGAGCATCTGGGAGTTCTATCAAGGACATATTTTGTTTTTGAAGTTTAAACGGGTCCCAAGTGTCATCTGAATCAAGAAAGGCAATCCATTCACCATTTGCTTTTTTTATCCCTGAGTTACGGGCATGGCTCACACCCTGGTTTTCCTGTTTGTAAAAGTGAACTTCGGGGAATGAAGCGATCGTATCTGTTAAAAAATGCTTATCGGAACCATCATCAATCACAATAATTTCCAACGGAACGAGGGTTTGATTCTGAACCGATAGAATTGCTCTTTTAAGTAAATCTGGTCGGTTGTGGACTGGTATGATCACGGAAACCTGATCGATCAATGGACCGGCCCGGTTATCCATCTTTAAATAAAAGCGAAAAGTATAGGGGATGGGCTAAAAAACCCGAACCGGAATTTCTACCCCCTGAAAGCCGGGTGCAGAGATGACCAATTTACCCTCTCCAACTTCACCGCCTTTAACAGTGATATTTACTGTTTTGTCTCCCTGATTAATTCGAGCTTCTGGCATAATTACAGAATTTGGAATGTCCGTTTTTACAGAAATTTTCAAACCTCCTTCAGGAGCGTCGTAATCAATTTTAAAAAGCAGGATATTGCTCGAGCCCGATTGAATTTCCAGTTTAGATGGACTAACTGAAAGTACACTCTCGTCTACCCGAAAGTTCCCTATATCCAAAGCACCATGCGGACCACCGATCAATTGAACGGGGTAGTCAACTCCGGAGGGGAGAGGAGGGAGGATAAAACGAAGTTCATTTTCAGATAGATAGTTTGTCTTGGTTTCTTTTCCTCCAATTGTGATAGAGTCATACTTTGTAAAACCACGTCCCTGGACAGCAATCTCCGCACCCACTGGACCCCGATAAGCAGCCAGGTTACCAACATAGCGATTCTCAAGTCTGAATGACTGAAGTTCGCTTTTTTGTACCCTGACAGAACTTAAACTACCATCTTTGTTTAGACGATAATTAACTTGGAAATAATAGGTGGCTTCGTCGAAGCCTGAAGGTAATTTGTAGTCACAACTCCACAGGTTCTGATTAATCGGGTCCTGAACCATGCTGATTAATTCACCACCCACGACAGCAGAAACTTCAACAGTATCGCGATTCACATTTCTGTCCTGAATATCGACTTCAGTTTGCAGTGTGTAGATTCCAGAGGGGTTTTGGCTTATATTTGTGGAAGTTAAATTGATGAATGTTGGTTGCTTACAACCCGTAAAAATAATGCTGGAGAGGAGTAGAAAGAGTAATTTGTATATTTTGTTCAATTTATTCATCTTTTTTAGGTGTCGAAAATTGTGCTTTTAATTTGTAGATAATTTTCATGGGAAAAACGCAAGAAACAAATACTCAGGCGTTGGGTCTGTATGTACATGTTCCGTTTTGCTCCACTACATGCGACTTTTGCGCATTTTATCAGGAGAGACCAAGCAAAAAGGGATTTGAAGATTACTTTTTTGCTCTGGAGCGTGATTTTAAGGATCATTCGACGGATAAGAAATTTTCCACTGTTTTTGTGGGTGGAGGTACTCCGGGTCTTCTTTCGGCAGAACATATTAGTAAGCTTTGCCAATTAATTAACAGGGCAGGTGTAGAGAAAAATTGTGAATGGACAGTGGAGGTGGCTCCAAATGAAATTGATCAAGAGAAAATAACCGCTTTTTTGGAGGGCGGGGTTAATCGCTTATCTTTGGGCATTCAAACCTTTAACCAGGAATTTATGGATGAATTGGGCCGTGATCATAAAGTAAGCAGGGCACTCGATGCATATAATTTAGTACAAAAGGCTGGTTTTGAGTCGGTAAATATAGATTTACTTTTTGGTGCACCCGGTCAGGAATTATCTGATTGGAAAGAAGATCTTAAAAAAGTCGTAGATTTGAACCCGGATCATATTTCCACATATTGCCTGACCTTTGAGGAGGATACCGCATTGTATGCAAAGCTCGCAAAAGGGAAAATTGCCATAGATTCTGAAAAGGAAGCGGCCTTTTATGAATGGGCATGGGAATACTTACCTGCTCAGGGCTTTTTTCAGTATGAAATTTCAAATTATTCCAAAAAAGGAAAAGAATGCAGACATAATCTTAATACATGGCAGATGAATGAATGGATTGGATATGGTCCCTCAGCTTTTTCTCAGTATCGTGGAGTACGCCGAAAAAATTCATCCAATATTGAGGAATGGGCAAAACCCTTAATTCAAAAGAGTGAAAAAAAATATGATGAATATGTACATTTGACCAAAGAAGATCTTGTAATGGATTCAGTCCTCTTTGGTTTGCGAGTTAATATGGGGATTAATCTTGAGCATATTTCGGTTAAATTTGGAATTGCTACCCATTCTTTTGGAAGCATAGAGAATTTTTTTGATTCATTAATTGAAGAGGGGTTGATGGAAAAAGATCAAGGTAGGTATTCATTATCAAAAAATGGAAGAATACGTTGCGATGCAATCGCTGCAGAAGTACCCGAATTAGGGAGTTGAATTATCTTTGGTTAGAAGGATTAAGTTCTTTCAGGAGATTCATACTTTCCTTTAAACCACCTTCCCGAGCCCGCTTCAGCCATAAATTTTCATAATTTCTTAATACTTCACTCGGAAGTAAAATAGATGGAGGTACTTCTTTTTTCAGCAGGTGGATTCCTTTTTGAAGAGATATTATTGATAGATCAATACCAAGGAGTATTTCCTTTTTGAAGAGCTCAGCTTCTGGATGCTCGTAGGTTTGGGAAATCTTTTCTTTAATTGAATCAAGGTGTGATATTCCATCTGTTAATTGGTGACATGTATGTTTATCCTTTAAAAAAGAAAACAGTTTTTGGGGAAGTGGTGCAAAAAGTAAGTACCAACATAAACTGGTGTTGGGAATATTGGATTCAATAACTTGATCGAGTTTCCCCAGTTCTAAAAGACTTTCCGAGGGAGTATCTTCCATTCCGTTGAACAAATGTGTGTTCAAAGCCTTCAAAAGATCCTTACTCCTTGTCGCTTCGCAATTCCACGATTTTGCCGCTCCATAAAGAAGTGGCGGGTAAAGAGTAGCCCATGGTTGATGGTTTCCACAATCTCCCCAACTTGTTAGCAGGATACCCTCTGCACCGTACTCTTTAGCATTGGAAATAGCCAATTTGATATTTTCCAGTGCATTGGGCAAACGCCCGGAAAAACTTCTCCACGAGCCAGTACCGGGAGCAAGGCAAAATTGAAGACCGCATTGGGCAATTGCTTTTGCCTGCTCAGGAAATGGATGGGATGGTTCATAACCCCAGATTATAGGAGATGCAGAATTGGGTAGAAGCTTAGTGTTTTCGGGGTTTTCTAGAAGAACATCGGCCCAGAATTGCATTTTTTTACCATGTGATTCGACTAATTTTCGAATTCCGTCCAAGTGGGTGAGGTAAACTTTGTCCTTCCCCATTTTTTCAACGAGTTTGTGTGACCATCCCTGACCTAGTTCCCAGGGTTCATCCATACCCACATTGAATTTTTCTGAGGAAAAGTTGGGAAGATATTCTGAATATAGAGAATTTATAAAATCGAGGCTTGCCTGGTTTGGTTTTAGAGTGGTTCCATGATCACGGACAATGTATGGGTTTTCCCTTGAAAACCCTTCTGGGCATTCAGCGAGGTGTCTGTATTCATTGTGCATGAGCCATCTTTCAAAGTGACCAAATGAATTGAGGTTGGGGACGAGTTCGATAAATCGTTCCTTACAATATTGATCAATTTTTTGAATTTCTTCGGAAGTGAATGGAGAAGACTCATTCCAAATCACTTGATGATCCTTAAAAGAAAAAGTGTGTTCTATGTAGAGTTGGAGTTCATTAATATGTACTGCAGCAAGGAGATCTATCAGTTGATAAAGAGACTCCATTGTTGGTACTTTACAGCGGCTAACATCAAGCATGAAACCACGGCGGTCCAAGTCAGGAAAATCTTCGATTTCTCCACATTGTAAATGATTTTCCGTAATCCGAAAAAGTTGATAAATGGTTTGTAGTCCTCTAAAAACCCCAACTTCTTTACCAGCGGATAAGATAATTCTGTCTGGATTTATGTGGATAGAGTATTTTTCCGGATGATCAAAGTTTTCTTTTTGTATTAAGAGAAGAGCACTTTCTCTATCCTCCGAACGGTGAAATCCTTTAGAAAGCAAATGATTTTCTAAAGTGGAGAAACTAATTTCAGTAATGTAGAAAGGAAAAGAGGACGGGATGGGGAAACGGCTAGCAGTCGCAGAGCTTTTTTTAGGTCTTGGGAAAAGTTGTTCGAAAGAATTCATTTCTTCCTTTTGGGAAAAAGGAGGGCCGTCCCCCAAGTGAGAAAAACAGTAAATGGCCAAGCCCATGCGGAGTGAATGGTGGCACTTAAATTACCGTTTTTATTAGAAAGGGCACTCCATGAAATTGCCTGATTTTTTGTAATCAATTCAAAATTTAGCAGGATTTGATAAATGTCCGGTCGGATGTAAGCGACCACACAGAAGGATAGGAAAAATCCAAGTGCCAAGCCTTTTGCCTGAACTTTTGGGGTAAAAAGGGCGGCCAAGAACATTCCGAGCATTGGTCCCGTAGTGTAAGATACCATGCCAAAGGCGAGAACGACTACATTGACTTTGCCGCGCAAAGAATCGAGTTCAATTGCAAATGCGGAAAGTGCAATTCCCCAGAGAAGTACTAGAACCCTTGAATAATACAAGTCACGGGATATTGAATCTTTATTTTCATTTTCTTTCCGAAAAAGAGAAAGGGTGGTTTGTGAAAGTGCCGCCAGAATTGAATCCAGACTGGAAATTGCAGCTGCAAAAATACCAGCCAAGATCAAACCCCTAAGACCAACAGGAAGTTCCGTAACGATCCATACCGGAAAAATATAGTTGCTATCCTTTGAAAAAATTTGTGGTTCCGTCCCATTCAGACGCATTTCTTCGTAGTAAGCAAATAAAGCGGCCCCAACAAAAAGCATTAGGGTAGTTAGAAGAAGAGCGGCAGAACTGGTTATCATTGCTTTTTTGGCATCCTTTGCATCACGACAACAGAACATTCGCTGTGCGTTCAGCTGGTCGACTCCAAAAGCACTTAGGTTTTGGAAAGGTACTGCAAGAATTGCCACCCATAGGGTAAATCCAACCGCTGGATCACGAGTTAAGTTGAACAGATTAAATTTTCCAGCATCTCCGGATATTTCAATCATACTTGCCCATCCTTGATCGAGTGAAGATAAAATCCAGATAAAAGAGAAAAGTCCAGCACCCACGAAAAGAAAAAATTGCATGACATCGGTCCAGATCACTGTTCTCATTCCTCCCATTAGAGTCCATCCGACTGCAAACAAGCCAATTATCCATATGCACTCATGAAAAGCAAGTGGTGTGACCACTTTCAGGGCCAGGGCTGCCACTAAAACCCGGACGCTTTGACCAAGAATTCCACCAATCTGAAAGATTAAAGTGGCCAGTCTTTTGGCACCAACACCAACTCGGTTTCCCATGTAATCATAGGGGCTGTAAATTTCCCGCTCGTAAAAAACACGAACAAAAAAGACACCGACAATAATTCGGGCAATAATTGAACCAATTCCCCACTGAAGATAAGTAAAATCTCCACCGGCGGCGTAAACCATACCAGGTACACCAATGAATGTGACACCGCTTATTTCTGTTGCAATAATTGATCCAGAAACTGCAAGCCATGGAAGAGAACGACCCCCCAAAAAGAAATCTTTAATGGTGGATTGCTTGCCTTTCAGTATGTGACCTACCCAAGTGGTGGCAGCAAGATAAGCAGCTACAACAAGCCAGTCGATGGTTGTGAAATAATTGTGAAAATCCATCCATTTCCATTCAAAATAGAAATGGACTGTAATGAAAACAAAAAGCGTAAAATAGTGAATAAAAAGTGATTTTGGGAACAACTTCTTCTTTCCCTTTGAATTCGTGTGTGTGATAAATTCAATTGATGAATATCTTTACGCTCACAATTGGGGGAGCGGCTCTTTTTATTGCCGGTTGTGCCGCTTACTTTAGCGTTCGTGGAATAGCTTTGACCTTTGGTGCAGTAAGTTCATTCACAATTCCGATCATTATCATGGCTTCAAGTCTGGAATTTGGAAAGCTTGTTGCCGCTTCTTTTCTGTATCGAAATTGGCATACTTGTAATCGCACCCTGAGGACTTATTTACTTCTTGCAGTTTTGCTCCTAATTGGAATCACATCGGCAGGAATTTATGGTTATTTATCTCAGGCGTTTGAGGAAACCCTTAATCAGGTAGAGGGATATGAAAAGGAAATTGTAAGCCTCCAAAGGCAGCAGGCAGAGTATGACAGATTGATTGAAGCCTATCGCGATTCGGGCAAAAAAGGTTCTCTTTTACGTGAGGAAAAGCAGGCTGAGGAAAGAGATCGACTTGAAGATTACATTAAGGAAAGAAGGGCAGATATTCTTTCCGCAGAACAAGCCAAAGCTAGGCTAGCTGATGAAACGGACCAGATGATTGTGGGCGAGCGTGAGCGAAGGGAAGAGGAAAAGAAAAGAATACAGAGTTTTATTGATACAAGACGGAGTGATATATCTTCCTTGGAAAGCCAAAAAGCACCATACAAGGAAGAAATTGATAATCGAATCAAGCTGGAATTAGACAAGGAAGCAAAAATTAATCAGCGTATTGCTGAATTAGATGCCGCGGTAAAGGTTTACCGGGATCAGGGTGCAGGAGGATTTTTAAAAGATGATGGATTAAAAAAAGCAGCAGAGTTACTCAAGTCACAGTCTGCTGAACGGGAGGCACTGAGGGCAAGTTTGCAAGCGATTTCCGATGCTTGTCAAAAAGCAAGAGATGACTTGGATAAAAGGTACCAGTCCCTTGATGAAAGAATCGTTCAGGCTCAAAATGAAATTTCAGAAGCAAATACTAAAATTACTTTACTTACCACGGGAGGTGCAGAGCAGGCTGGTAATGTAAAAACCGCACTAGAGAATCTGCAACAAGCTAGAGCGTCGGTAGACGAGAGAATTAAGTCGCTTGAGTTGGAAATTGGTGAGGCAAGTCGTAAGATTACCTCTCTAAGCGAAACGAATTCAGTTTTTGGTCCAGAAAGTTCAGATGAATTGGAAGCAAAGAAAAGTGAATATCTTAGTAAGAAAGAGGAAGCTGAGAAAAAGATACTGGAATTATCGGGCAAGATAAGGGCAACTGATATTGGTTCATTTAAATTCGTTGCTCGTGCTTTTGATTCTTCCGTTCTGGAAGCTGAAAAAACGGAAAATCCAATTGTTATTGAAGAAGCAATGAGTAAGGCAGTCAATCGGGTAGTTAAGTGGTTTATTTTGATACTAGTTATTGTATTTGATCCGCTTGCTGTCACTTTGGTTATTGCATACAATGCTTCTCTTTTGAGAGGGAAAAACCCTCAAGACTCAGCGACTCTTGCAGAGCAGAATAATCAGAAAGGGGCTTTTTTCAGCTGGGCAAATGCTCCTATCTTTCTCTTAGTGGCTGCTGTAATAGCATGGTTTGTTAATGATCGGTTTCCGACTTTAAACCCGACTGAAGGTAATAAAGCGAATGCAAAAGAATCTTTTTTAAATAAACTTTCAGCCAAAAGATTTGATGACCGTGCTTTTGCCTATCTGCCTGAAAAAACTTTTGGTGTTTTTTCATTCTCTGGATTAAGAATGGTTGAACAAGTAGGTTTACCTAAGATAATTCCTGATGAATTTGTAGAGAATGTCCCATTCTTATCAAATCTTGCATGGTCACCTGAGGAGTGTGGTATTAATCCATTTGGAAGAGTTTTATATTTCCTTCAGTTTCCGGGAGATGCTTACATGGATGAAAGGGAGCAGGATGTAGTCTGGGGCTTACTTATACCGGTGGGAGATGCAGGACGCTTGCGAGAGTTTATTACCCGTAAACTTGAACTTAAGAGCGTAAATAATTCATGGATAGTGAATGAGAGTAATTCACCCCAATTTATTTCTTTTGATCACCGAACCGCCCATATTTCAATCGGGATGGATGAACAGTGTTTGGTTATGCTTTCCTCATGGTGGTCCGATCAAAAAGATCCAGTCTTCCTTTCTGAGGAATTGTCTCAAGTTTTTAATTTTGGTCAGAATTCAAGTATTATACAGTCCGAAGTTGCTTACGACTTAACCGGAGATGATTATGATGTCGGTTTGTCTGTTTTGGGTAGAAACTTTTTTGAGTCCTTCAGTAAAAATAAAGGTGAAGTTCAGTTGTTTGAAGAATTCGAAGATCTTCTGAGTTTTGATCTCAATTTGAAAGCAAAGGTTAGAATGGATGAAGTTTCACTTTCTGCAAATTATGATTACGATCGAGAAGTTCTTGATTCAGGTTTTGGTTTGAAAGTTGCCGGTAAACTGGATCGAATACGCACAAGTGAAAATAATGCTTCTTTGGAAAGTGTATACGGTGAATTTTTGGAAATTTTTCTACAACAGCTTGATTTTCAAACCGCAAGTGACCTTGTGAAAAGAATTGATTTAGATAAGACAATTGGATTTGACCAATTTACTGATTTACAGGCTAGCAGTAAGTCAAGTAATCAAAAGAGTGGGAGAGTATCCATTTCTCTTCAGACTTCAGACACTGGAGGTGAGGCAATTTGTTCGCTAATTGATTTAATGGTTGCCGCTTTTAATCCGTTCCCTTCAAGTGATTAGCGTTTGATGGTTGTAAAAATTTTATTCAAATTTTTTTCTTTTGTTACTCTAATAATTTTTATTTTACTTACCGGATGTGCCACCACTACGGTCGACACGAACAAAAATTTTGATAATAACAAAACCAGTGCTTCTAATATAATAAAGAAGCAAATGTCTAAAAAAGTTAATTCTGTCGAGAAAACTAGCGAGAATGATCAGAATGATCTGCAAATAGACAAAAAATCTTCCAAACAAGAAAATCAGTTGTCCGAGTCCGAAGCTTTTGAAGAAAGTAAGCCTTGGGCACTCACCAAAGATAAGGATGCCCAAGAACAAAAAGAACAAAATACAGGAGTGCCTGAACTGGATAAGATCCCAGACAAGAAACTAATAGCTCTAGAAAAGGAATTGCCCCTTGAGCAAAAGCAAGCCACAGAACTTCAAGCTGACGAAAAGAAGAAAAGTAAAAAACCTTTAAGTAAAACGATTTTAACT
>MDSZ01205402.1_pt1 | contig 10808 bp, 15 predicted proteins | sample 811201 | NCBI WGS metagenome assembly MDSZ01 (sample SAMN05326647, study PRJNA326480) | marine metagenome | isolation source: seawater | place: Indian Ocean: North | collected 2010
TCATTGATAAGATATCATCTGCTTTATTGTAATCATTGTATGTAATTTCTTTAGCCAATTCCCAAGGCATCTTAAGAGTCCCTGTGTATCTAGGTCTATCGTCTAATTGTGATAACATCTGTTTTAATTTATTTGCTACTTGATTTGGATTTGTTTTTTGTGTTGCCATCTAATCTCCTTTTTTTGGCTCGAGATATTCAAAAGTCATTACTGCTTCTACTTCTTTTTCGTAGTTTTCTCTAAGTTCTTTGATGTGTGGATATTTCTCTTCTAGTTGTAGATTAGGTTGGATAATAGCCAAAGCATTTTCAATCTTTTGGAGACGCTTTTCTACAGGATCTTCATAGTCAATTGTACGTCCATATGTATCAGCATCAAATGTTACATTCAAATCTGAATAAGTTGGCATTGAATTTGCTGTTGTATCTATTGTAAATGTGTGAGTTTGTTTTGTATCCAAATCAAATTCTAATTGTTCGGCTATAGTAAATGTATCTTCTGGGTTCATGCTGACTCCCTTAAATGTTTCCAACTGATAGGAAAGTGTTGTTGTGCTAGTTCATCTATTTGATCTGCTACAATTCTCGATTCAAGTTGTGTGTCTTTAGCACATCTTAGATTACATACTCTAGCAAAGGCATAGAGCGTACCACTCCAATACCATTCTGTCATCATACTCTGTGGTAAGATCATTCTTGCTTGTTCAGGTGCCACGCCTGCTTCTAACATTCTCTTGTAGTTTTTAATTGCCAGTTCATATACTTCAACATGAAGTCTACCTGTTCTAGTATCTCTGTCAATCCATTCTACATTTGAATCTTCATCAGAGCCTTGCTTTTTATCTTCATGTCTTGCTCTCCAAACATCTGGATCATGAAACTCTGGATCGTAGTCAACATAACGTCTACTGATTTCATTCCAACTTAAACCTACTTGGTGCTTTACTAGTTGTCTAGCAACAAAGATAGGTGCTTTAATTCTAAACTGTAAACTACAATGAGCAAAAGGTGACCAGTGATTATGTTTTGCTAGAAATGAAATTAACTTCTCATCTCTATCGTTAAACTCTTTTGACTCTTTAGCAAATGAAACTCTAGCGGCATTTACCACAGTGAGATCTGTTCCCATTTTATCTACAAGATTTACTATCATGTTGTTACCCCTCCATCAAGGCTTATTCTATCTTCTTTCTTGTCTCTCAGTTTAGTAGCAATACTACCACAGTTGTCTACACAAACATCAAGCCTAGGTTTGTCTGGATCATCAACTCTGTTGTTCCAACTGTCCTGTAAATCCTTTTGAAAGAATCTGTGTGCTAGGATGTCTTCTAACTTGTGATGACTTGTATAATTCCAATGAGGATCATACTTGGCTACATAATGATTATGATATGGATTGTTTGGTGTACCATCTTTGTTCGCCATATCTTTACGCCATGGTCTACCAAAGTATGCTGTCATATGACAACAAACGTGTACACGACCATCCCATTCAATTTGTAACTTGCCTTCGTTACCCCATTGGCACCAAATGTTACAGTTGTTGGCATAGTCTTCCATGTTATCATCAAATTGTTCTACTACAATTTCTTTTGCTTTCTTTTCCATTTCTTTATAGTTGTCAGTTGTTGAATCATGTTCAGCACCTTTTGACATATCTTTCTTTTTAACTTTGGAAAAGCCTGTGTGTTTAAAGTCTGTTTCTTTTTCTTTTACGCTCATTACACCTGTTTCGATTGCTTTTTCTCTTAGTTGGTTACTAATACGTTCAGCAAATCTACTACGTCTTACATCTATTCTAACAAAGCCTAGTTTTTCTGCTAGTTCTTTTGCTTCTTCTATTTGATGTTTGTTGTGATCAAACTCAATAATTTGCCATATTGCTTTGCCGCCTGCTTCCATAAAGTAACGAGCATTTTCTAATACTTTTTCATACGGACAACCTCTACGATATAGTTGATGTGTTTTATCATCTGTACCATCTAAGGCAAATATCATTTCACTGTTGTTAGGATTGTATCTTTCACTTGCTAGGTGCCCTAAGTCTGTCCAAAACTGTTTGTCTCTGATAGCACCATTTGTACTAACCCATAAGTCAGTACGTCTGTTACGACCGTTTGCTTTTCTTACTGCTTCTTGACTGTCGCTTACGTCAGCGATATGATGTAGTATTTCAATAAGGTCAGGGTGATTAATAGCATCACCAAATGTACCATTAAAGTCTAGTGTTTTAAGTCCACCCATTACTATAGGTGTAAAGATATTCTTTACAGTTTCTAAAGGCATATTACCAGCACTACCAACTTTGATTGCTGGGTTAACATCACCTTCTTTCAATCCTAAATGGGGAACATCACTAGCCACACGTCTTAAACACTGTGGACAAAAACTGTTACAGTTTGCTGTAATTTCTATTGTGATTCTTCTTAGTTTGGTAGGGTCTAAAAACATTAACCAATCTCTGCCAGTTCAACTAGTGTTGCTGACAGATTGATTTCAGGATCACTTACCATGCTGTGATTGACTAAGCCTTTTCTAATTGTTAAGATTGCTTTGTCTTGTCCTTCGTCTGTTTTGCTCCATAGTTCTAAGTTATCATACATCCAACGAAATACATCTTCCATTTCATCTGGACGTACTTGACTACAAAGAAGTATTCTGGCTTCTCTTATTTTACCTTCTTTGATCATGTCCACCATTTGTAGTTTATAGTCTGATTGACCTTTATCACTTTCCTGTGGACTCTTTAGTACACCATCAACAGTATTCATCTGACACAAGTTCAAACACTTTCTCAAGTCAGGATACGTTGCTTTTACATAACTGTCTAGCACATCTAAGTTTGGCTCAATGCCTTCACTCAACATAACCTTTGCTACTCTAGTTGTAAACTCTGTTACGTCTAATCTTTCAATATGAAAGCCTTGACATCTACTGTGTAGTGCCGGAATAACTCTGTTAGGATAGTTACAAGTTAAAATAAATCTTGCTGTGTTGGCATACATTTCCATAACGCCACGAAGTGCCGCTTGTCCATTTGGTGAAATGTAATCAGCCTCATCAAGTAGTACAACCTTAAACTCGCCAAAAGGCATAGTTTGTACAAAGCCTGTAATCTTATCTCTAATTGTGTCTACGGAGTTTTCTCTAGAAGCATTTATCTCAAGTATATCATAACTGTCAACTTCTAATGTATTCAATAAAACTTTTGCCAATGTAGTTTTACCTACACCTGGAGCACCTGAAAATAACAAGTGTGGAATAGTTTTAGAATTGATCCAGTTTACTACCTGTTGCCTTTGTTCTTCATCACGAAATACATAATCGTCAACTGTGTTTGGTCTATACTTTTCTGTCCATAACTGCTTCATGCTTTAACCTCATTCATTTGTACAATTATATAATAAGTGACTAGGTAAAGTCAAGTTTATTTTTTGGAAGTTTTGCCAAAGTCAATATCAAAGTCTACCAAACCACGCTCAATCTCTCTAGCAAATTGTCTAATGTCATCGAGTATAATTTGGCACTGCTTTTCATTATAGGTACCTTGGACTTTGTAACGCTCTCTATGTAGTTCCAAACCTTTAGTTTGTAAGGCTTGTATCTTTCCATAAAGTTGTTCTACGCTGTGTCCCATTTAAGCCTCTGTTGGTTGTGTATCAGATACTCCAAGTACTTCGTCTGGGTCAGCACGTCTTAATTTTACAATTTCACCTGTGTCAGGATCTTCAACATCTAATCCTCTGCTCCATCTTCCGTGAGCAACAAGCACCCAATCACCTACTTGGTAATCATCTTTATTAAGTGGGCCTTTGGCATATACTCTTGCCCAACGTGGTCGAATACCTTCTTCTTTACCATCATCGTCCATTAGTATAATACCGCCTTTGGTTTTACGTTCACCAAAGTTCATATCCTCTACAATCAAATTATCTTTGATTGGAGTAAGTTTGCCTTTTATTGTGTTATATTGGGCAACCTTGCCACCCATCTTACTAGTATCCATTACGCTCTTTTCACTCCACCTTTTTCTCTTATTTGCTGTTGTTCAGTTTTCTTAGGAGTAACTGCTCTAACAGTTTTTGCTTTGGCTACTGCTGAAGCAAGTCCACCACGTGGTGTTTCATCTTCTTCAACTGCTGTTGATTCAGGTGCTTTAGTTTCTGCTTCTTCTTGAGTAATGCCAGCATTAGCATATTCTTCTTTTTCAGTCATAGTACCTTCTGGTCTTGCCTGTACTGTTTCTGCTGTTGAAGCCAAAGTATTTGCTAGTGTATCAGCATCAACCATATCTTCATCTGGTTCATTGTCTTCAATCTCAGATAAGATTGGATCTCTAGTTGTATCAGGTTTGTTATCAACAACCTGACTAGGTTCTTTTACTATTTCATCTGCTTCAGGAATAGGTCTGTCTTGTGGTATTGTGCCATTATGAATTCTGTAATAATCTTGTATTACTTCTTCACGTGAACGAACTACTTCACCACCTGCTCCTAATTCGTCACCTCTGGCGTTAACAAACTTATTTCCAACGGCAATAGTATCTTCATTTTTCAGCATCATAGTTTCAAGATCAATGTTCTTGCCTGTTGCTGTTTTATAATAGCGTTTTTGTGCCATGTTTGTTCTCCAGTTATATATGTATATATTAATTTAAAAAGTCTTCGAAGTCTAATCTGTAATATATTGGATTGATTCTGTTTATACCAATCTTGTATAAAACAAAACTTCCTACACTAGATCCTCTTCCAACTCCCCAAACAATATTGTTTCTTCTCATTGTATCTACTAGATATTTCATATAATTTAGTAGCATCATTAAGCCACGTTCTTGAAATACTAGTAGTTCTTTTCCTGCTCTTTGTAGTTCTTCGTCATTAGAGCATTGGTCTAATATCCACTTAGCAATATCTAATTCTTTATAGTCTTGTGGCATATACCAATTCTGTTGCTTTTGCTTATCAAATTCTTCTATTGTTAAACTAGACTCAACATACTGCTGGACACTTGCTAGTTCACTGTATAAATCTTTTGTTGCTGTTTTGTACTTCTCAGCATCTTCAAGAACAATCTGACTAAGTTCTAGTTTTGGATTGTGATACAGCAAGTTCATTGCTTCTGTTTCTGTGTTAACTACTTGTCCAAATTTATCAATCATAATACTATATTAACATTTTTATTCTTGTTTGTCAACATTTCCGCCTTCAATTACTCTGGGTGTCCATTTAGATGGAAAATTGAGTACGTTGTCTTTCATTGCTTTTTCAACTACTTTTTCATCTTCTTGTTTGAAGTTTTGATCAAAACTCAATCCAATATCTTCCCATTTCAAAGGCCCTGTATACCAAGTTACTTTTCCTTCGTTTGACTTATCCAATTTATCATAAGCACTCATATCATCTCTGTGCCACCATGGATCTAAAAAGTCATACTGTTTAAACCAATTTTCTTTTCTATACACGCCAATACCTTGATCATCTTCAAATACATAATTTACATCATCGCCAAGGTCACTGTTTATTTCAACTGCTTTTATATCCATGTGTGGATATGTTATTGCTGAAAGTTTACAATATAGAGCAACGCCTAAACTTTGATCATATACATGAGTAGGCAATTCTACCCATTGTTGTTTTGCTGTTACTTTTTTTAATGAAGCAAGTTTTTTATATGATTTGTTTACAACAACAGACTTATCTATTACAAAGTCAATAAAAAATTTAATACGTTCAAAGCAGATATTTTGTTTAAGTAGATCATCTGTTGTAATATCCACATGAAGTTTTAAACTATATGAGTTTGGTAACATATCTTTATCAGTTACATTTATAGTTGTAAAGTCTCTATCCCATGATATCATCTTAGCACTCATACACTGCTTTATTCACCAATATCTAAATTTGGCTTATCTACTTTCTTTTCTTCTGGTTCTGGTTCAGGTTCTACTTTTTGTTTGTACATATCTCTACTTCGCTTGGCTAGTTCATACGTTGCTTCTTCTAGCATCAAACCTGTTTGTGTAATCACTTCTTGTCTTTGAAACTGTCTAGCATGAGCAAGACGTTTGTGTAGGTCACTTACTCTTTTTGTAAGTTCGTCTATACTTAACTCAGATAAGTCTGGTGACAATGGGTTAAACATTATAAAGCCTTTCATTTGTAGAACTTCTTAAAATTGCTGGTAACTTATCTACAATGTTCCAACTGTCAGGATCTATCAATTTAAAACTATAATCTTCTGTAACAATAAAGTTGTACACATCTAAGTCACAGTGTGCCCAGTACTCATTGTTTAATTTTCTGCTATAACTTAAACCTTCATTAAATGCTTTTGTAACTGCTTTTAGTAAATCAATCCTTTGTTGGTGATCAAATGGTATATCTTTTAACTTTGCTTTGTCCACCCATTCTCTAGCATCACAATGATGAGGTATATATTCCATAGTAAAACTATCTTCATCTGCTTGTAATACTTTTACATGATCAGTAAAGTTCTCTTGAAACTCACAATAGTTTTTATACCAATAAGGGGGTAACTTTCTTTGAAGCAATTTTTTAACTACGACATTTTTTCCATAATCATAACGTACAAGAGAAATAGGTGTTTTACGAATAACTTCATCTTGTGTGTATGAACGAATCATGAAAACTTTTTAATCCTTTTCTTATGTCTGCCACCTTCGAACTCAGTTGTAAGAAATGCTTCTACTATTTTCTTTGCTTGGTTGTGAGGTGTAAAGTCAGCACCTAAACATAATACATTAGCGTCATTATGTTTACGAGCCATTTCTGCTTCGTGATGTGTTCGTACTGTAACTGCTCTAATAAATGGATGTCTATTAGCGGCCATACAAACTCCATAGCCAGATCCACATATTAAAATACCTCTGTTGAATACTTCCCAACCTATTTTTTTCTTGTCAGGTGTTTCCATATCTTTTGCTAGGCTTTGTACAATGTCTGGATAGTCTACTTTCTTAGTATCAGAGTAAGTACCAATGTCCATAAAAGTTGTTATGTCGTATTTGATATCTCTGTCGATAGGTGTAAGAAACTTTGTGAGGAACTCTTTCATTTCGTATCCTCTGTGATCGGAACCTATTGCTAAATCTATTTTCATAAGTCTCCTTCTTTTCTATTCTCAGAATAGTGAACATCAAACTCACCACCTGGATATCTTGATTTAAGTTTGTTTACGTTTTCTTCTACTACTTCATTAGGGTCAATACCCAATGCCCTACAAGAATTAACCCAATACCACATAATATCACCAAGTTCTCGTTTAATATGAAACTTAGTTTCGTCGTCCAAAGGTTTACCTTGAAATATACATTTCTTAACAATCTCACTGAACTCGCCTCCTTCACTTGCTATGCCAATGGCACCTGTTAGTAGTAAAGCAATATTTACTCCAGTTTCACGTTCTAAATCAATAAGATGGTTATTCAAAACCATAGTACTGTTAGATTCTTTGCTTGTTACTTCTTGTACAAAATTTTGATAGTTGTTTAAAATTGTCATTCTTATACTCCATTTTATCTATTATAACAATAAAAGGATTAGAATGTCAAGTTTTATAAGGCAGTAAGAGCGACTTTTTTCCAAACAGTTGCTACGCCATCATAGTTGGCTACTGCTACATAGATGTTATCGGCATCAACTGCTATCATACCCGCTGTGTCACCTGTTTGGCCTGTTGCCGCTGGTGGCGAACTGATTGGAGAAATTCTTAACTTTTGAGCATGAATTCTAGCAGGTGCTCTATTGATATCTTCTATTGCTATTGTTGATCCGCCGTCTGCTGAACTAAATCTAAATCTAAATTTACCTGTTGAAGTAAAGCCAATTGTTCTAGTACTAGAATCATAACCGGCAATTTCTGCTACTCCAACTGTTACTGCTGATGGTAATTCAATTGTGTGTGTATCTGTTGTAATGTTAACTTCTACAACAACGCTACCATTTGATCCACTTGCTGGAAAGCCTGTGAAAGCAAGAGTAATGTTAGCACTAGTTTCAATTAATTGTAATGGTGCTTTGTCAACTTCAATAGTAACTGATCCACTGTTAGAACCTTTGTCTAACTTTGTTTCAGACATATTCTCTAACTTGAAGTTCTTTATAATAGCGCCGTTTCCGTCGTTGTTTAAAGAGCCACCTGTAAGAGCACTTTTTAATACTACCTTGCTTTGTAAGTCTTCAATCTCAGTCTTAGCGTGGGTAATATTAGTTTTAATATTGTTGAAATTGTCTCTAAATCCCTGTGAATCATTGTCTTGCCCAGCGATTGGGAAAGTAACACTGATGTTGTTTGGGTTAATACTACTTGCCATAATTTATTTCTCCGTATATACTTATTTAGTTTGGAGTGTCCATAATTGTTTCTCTCGGGAACTTCAAATATTGATCTCCCTCGTCCCAACTGTTCTCACTCTTGTCAACACCAGCAAAAAACCCTGTTTTTCCACTCTCAAATGTGGTTCCATCGCTGTCAAATGTTGTTTCATTAATTGTGTCCCAAGTTTGTGTATCTTTGTTAAAATTATCACTTCTACTGTTATCCCATAGCAATCTATCTACAATAAAGTTCATACTATCTAAATCAAACTTAGGATTATTAATTAAATTGTAAACAGTCTTAGGACCTAATCCAGGTTTAACATACATCAAAGGAGCACTAGGCACAAAACCTAAAGTAGTATCATCTTCCTGTGTGCTTCTCATCCACAGTGGAAGTACTCTACTATCTACTTGGCCTATGTTGTTTATTAATACGTTTCTTATAATCTCAAATCCACTTGGGTATAATTTTATTTTATTTCTAGTGTCTGCTGTGATTAAATTTGTGTTAGCACTTGTTGTTTCGTCAACCTGTAAAGGAGCACTGTAGTTTGAAATAGTAGAAGCACTATTGGCAGTAATAGTTAAATTACCTGCTACCATTTTACCTTGACTGTTTGTTTCTGTGCTAGGATCAATAATCTGAGCATACACAACATCATAGATATGTTTGTTTGAATTTGGATCTACTGCTCTAGCATATTTTAATTCACCAAACTGTAATCTAAATTTGTAAAAATTCTTTTGTAATATTTTAATATAGTCAACACTTAGTTTTGGATTTAATCCGTGTGCTAATAAAACTCTTGGTTGTTTTATAAATCCAAAGAAAGGATCATGTGGTCTATAAATGTCATCATAAGGAATAGTATCGCTTACTCCAGTTAGTTCTTTCCATAGGTCTCTGTCCGTTTTAGAACTTTGCTGAACAAGGTAAACATTTTCATATGGTTTATAGTTTTCATTCTTGTGTAAAAGTTTAAATGTTTTTTCTGCTCTTACAACACTAGAATTATTCACTGCTTGAATAGTAAAACTATATTCACTGTCCCAAGTTGTAGTTTGTTTATCATATGTAGTTGTACCACTGTCCATTGAGAAAGTTCTAAATGTTGGTACACCAACTATAGTTCCATCATTTTGTAATGTTAATCCTTGTGGTAATCCACTCTTACTAGCACCTTTGATTCTGTATGAAAACTTTTCATTCAATGGACTTGTTACACTAACTGCCAGTGTGCTAGGTTCTCCACTATATACTGATCCTAATAATTCTTCTTGATCCCAAGTAGGTGTAATATCACTTGATGTACTTAGGACAAGTTTAAATGTTTTTTGTGTAAAATATTCTGGATAAAACAATTTGGCAATCCTTACAGTAAAATTGTAAGTTTCATCAATTGCTAAGATGCTAGGCAATGATCCAGTTATCCAACCTGTTGTTGTATTAAGCGACAAGCCATTTGGTAATGATCCAGACTGTAAAGAGTAAACTACAGCATCATTATCATAATCAAAGCCGTCAACTTCTAAAAAGAAATCATTATTGTGTAAAACATTTAGGTATTCTAGTTTTGTATTTCTTATGACAGGTGGTCTTCTTGTATCACCATCTGCTGATAAGTTTGTCATGTCTGCTGTGAATACAGTTGATGACGCTCTTTGACTTGTTGCCGCCACAATATAAATTTCAAATGTTCTAGATGCTGTGTCTTTACCATCAGTAATTGCTACTGTAAATTGATAACTCTTACTTAAAAAGTTATTAGTAAAGTCAAAACCATATTGGTCATATAATGTGTCGTCATAACCTTCATCTAGAGCACCTGTGGCTACTACCGGTTTGGTAAAGCCTGTAATACGTCCTTTATCAGACATTGTTAAGCCTGGGGGGAGTTCGCCTGATAAAAGACTGTAAGTTACAGTATCACCCATGTCAGGATCAACTGACTGAATTTGTAAATCAACTTCAGTGCCATCAATGAATGTACCAATACGTCCGGCATTGGTGCTAAACAGAGGCGTATCCTGTCCTGTTACTGTAACTGAAAAAGTTCTATCTGATACAAATCCATCTGCTGAAACTCTCAAAGCAAATCGACTTGTTATATCACGTGAAACACCTTGTGGTATACCTGCTATCTTTACAGAACTTGTTGGTCTTCCTTCAAGTGTTCCATTACGTCTAATAATCAACCCATCTGGTAATTTGCCTGCTATTAGGCTGTACACCATGTCTGATCCGCCAGCATCTGCTACCATTGGAAGTACATAGTATTCCTGTTCTTGGATAGTTCCTAGACTACCCTCGGGTGTTATCCATGTGGGTCTGCTCATACTATTATTTATGTAAAAATGTTACCAGGTAGAAACTGCTACACGTTTCCAAATACTTGATGTACCGTCATAACTTGCTGTACATAGGTAGATATAATTAGTATCATATGCTATATCACCCTTACTATCACCA
>MDSZ01096997.1_pt1 | contig 10807 bp, 6 predicted proteins | sample 811201 | NCBI WGS metagenome assembly MDSZ01 (sample SAMN05326647, study PRJNA326480) | marine metagenome | isolation source: seawater | place: Indian Ocean: North | collected 2010
ATTATTTGGAAAAGTAATTCCGGTACCATTTTCCGTTGGAATATGAATTCTAATTGGGCTTATACCGGTGATGGCAAAGTTTTTAAAGGAAATGATCTCTATGATTTAGAATTTGAATTCGGACAAGATCTAAATGAGGATGGTTTAATAAGACCAAAAAGAGACCTTTTCACTCCCTCAGTTTTAAATTATGAGGTACATGATTTATTAAGCACTGATTGGTCAAAACCAATAAAGGATTCCTTGACTTCTGAGCTAATAAATTACTATATCCATGATTCATCAGGTTATCTCTATAATGAAAATTCAAATGGTAACCTTTTTACTCATACTTTGCAGGAAGGAGAGGAGGCATATATAGTAGATCTTTTTGACAGGGTAGATAAAGAAATAGATCTTGATTTTAAAAGAGTAGCAAATTCAGAAATTGCAGATATTAAAATTTTTAAAGCAGATGACAACGCTAAGCTGCTAGATAATTCTGATACGGTTGGTTTTACAGAAATAATAAATGATAACAACAATAATTCAATCAATGTTTGGTGGAGGAATTGGGTACCGGATCTTAGAACAAATTACTATACAGAGTATTCCCAACTTTCAGAGCAAGAATCCTTTACGATAGCTCATGAATTAGGACATGCATTCGGATTGTCTCATCCAAGGGAACAACCATATGCAGAATGGCTTAATAGCTCAGACACGATATTGTCATACAATTTTGATTCGATATCTGGACATAAAGCATTAAATTTTTCAGATGCAGATATTTCCACTTTAAAACTTTTATGGGGAGAAGAAAATGACAACAATACCTCTAAAAGAACAAATGTCAAAAGTGGGGCATACGAATTCTCAGAAAGTTTTACATCTTTAGTTAAGAGAGAAATTAATGATAATAAAAAAGATTCTGAATATTTCCATGATAAATTTGATTCTATAACAGGAATAAGATCCAAAAACATTGGTAGCAGATTAGAACCTTACGATAATGCGAAATATAAATCAAATCAAAATAATATAAGTAATGAATATATGGGCATGAAAATAAATTATGCCAGAAATTCCTCATTGAATTCTCAAGAATTAAATGATTCAATAATTAATTTTAATTTAGGAACTCAAACCAACTATGAAAACAAAGATGAACATGATTTATTAAGTAAATATAAAAACATGATCTCTAAAAATTATAAAAATTATGATGATTTTGACATTCTGAATTCTCAAGATAATTCAGATAACTTTAAATTTTTAAATCCCATAGAAACTAATAATGATAATTTTATTTAGCCTTTGATTAACAAAAATGAATGATAAAAATCCATCAAAAAAAGAGATTACCAATATTTCGTTTAAAACTTTATCTAAGCTTGGAATGCTCGATATTGTCAAAAAACAAACTATGAAACATCAACTAATATCTTCTATAAAATCCCCTTCTGAAGAAATAAAAAATAAACTTATTAGAAATTGGATTAAAGAAAAAGGGATAGAATCAGAAGAAGCATTAGAAATATGGATGGAAAATAATGGTGGTTTAAATGAAAATGAATTATTTGAATTGATTTCTTTTGATTGGAAGTGGAGAGAATGGTGTATTAAAAAATTTCGAGATGAGATTTCTAGCTATTTTTTAAGAAAGAAAAGCGATCTTGATACCGTCTCATACTCTTTAATAAGAGTAAAAAATATTGGATTAGCAAATGAACTTTTTTTAAGAATCAAAGATGAAAAAGAAAGTTTCTATAAAATTGCGACTGAATTTTCAGAGGGGATAGAAAAAGAAACTGGTGGAAAAATTGGACCTATACCTTTAGGCCAATCGCATCCATTAATATATGAGAAACTCAAGAAAAGCTCTATAAAAAAATTATGGGCTCCTTTTAAAATTGATGAATGGTGGATAATCTTAAAACTTGAACAAATTAACTCTAAAGTTCTAGACGAAAGCTTAAAATTAGATTTATCACTAGAGTTAGGAGAAAAATACCTTAATAAAATAAATAAATTTCAACAATATAAATAATTTAAAATTTTTGAAAGTTAAGTTAGAAATAGTTAAGATCATTTTGAACGTTAGAATAGTAATATATCAAAAGTAACTAAAAGTTATTAGTTATTAATATGGAAAAATTTAGATTTAAAAGTTTATATTCATTTTTTAAAAATAAATTAAAATTTAATGATGAAGAATATAAAAAGGTAGAAAAAGAATTTCTAGAAATTAATCTCAAAACAGGAGATGTTTTTTTTGATTTTGGAAATACTCCTGATGGAATTTTATTCATAATTAGTGGTGAAATGAGATTAATAGGAATTGATGATCATAATGAGTTAGTCACCATCGAAAAATATGGAGAACAAGAAATTGTCGGTGCTATTTCATTACTTCAGGGAATAACAGAATTTAAACTATCTGCGTCTACAGAAGTAATTGCTTTATTTATGGATAATTTGAAATTTCTTGATACTATAAAAAAATTTAAAAATTTCCAAAATTATTTCAACTACATTACTAAACAAGAATATTACATACTTTCTAAATCAATTAATTTAAAAAATAATCTTACTACAAAAGAATTATTAAAGTGGTCAGAAGAAGAATCTATAAAAAAAAAGAAGGTAATATCATTAGGTCCAGGTAAACACATAATTAAAAATCAAACAAATACTATCTCAGTAAGTAGCAGTAACATAAAAAATAAAAAAATTGGAGATAAAATTTCTAATAATGAAAAAATTGAAGTTGTTGGAAAATTCTGTGCAAGATTAATTTCGCATAAAATTATTTTGCCTTCTAGTATCAAAACGAAAAACTCAAATCAAAGTATTTCTATATCAGAACTCAAAGCTAAACAGACAGATAAGAATAATAAAAAAATTAAATCGCTAGAAGATTATTATGGACTTCCAAATTCGCAAAAGTTATATCCTAAAGAAAAAGGTACCGGCCAAATAAAAGAGGCTATGGCTTGCATTAGGATGATATCTCTTTATTATAAATCTCCTTTTAGAAAGGACTTAATAAAAAAAGTTTTAGAAGATCAACAAAATAATTCGCCTACAAACAATTTTAATATTTTTCAGTTTGCTGGGATTTTAGATTTAATCGGATTTCAATCTTCTTTAAAATCTCCTGATTCAATAGAGTTATTAGGGAGAATACCTTTGCCTGCAATAACAATAATTAAAGATAACCCAGTAGTTATCTGGGAAAAGAAAAATAATACATTTTTAATTGGTGATCCAAGAAAGGGAGAAAGGTATATGGGAATCGAGTCATTTAATAATAAAAATGATAAAAATAAATTGAACTTTTTATGCGTAGAAAAAACAAAATATACTCCGCAAACTAAATTAGGTTTTAGATACTTTCTCCCATTCATTAAGAAATATAAGTCCTCTTTATTTCAAGTAGTTCTTGCAAGTTTTTTTGTTCAGCTGTTAGCTCTTTTTAACCCTTTATTAATCCAACAAATAATTGATGCAGTTGTAAATAAAGGAAGTATTAATAGTTTAAATATTTTAGGGGTTTTATTAATTTTCATGGCGCTTTCTCAGGGGCTCTTGAGTTCATTAAGAACCTATCTTTTTTCAGATACTACAAACAGAATTGATGTTGCTCTTGGAAAAAAAATAATACATCATCTTTTTCGTTTGCCACTTAGCTATTTCTCAAAGAAGCAAGTTGGTGAAGTAAGTAGTCGAATATCGGAATTAGAAAAAATCAGAAATTTTCTAACAGGTACAGCTTTAACCGTACTCTTGGATTCAGTTTTTTCTGTTATTTATATCTTAATAATGCTGAGTTACTCAGTTAAGTTAACTTTCTTTGCATTATCAGTTGTACCTTTTTTTTCATTACTAACAGTTTTTGTATCCCCAATAATTAAGAATCAATTGAGAAAGCAGGCAGAAGCCAACGCGAAAGTTAATAGTCATTTAGTAGAGACGATTTCCGGTATTGAGACTATTAAAGGACAAAGTGTTGAGATGCAAAGTGAATGGAGATGGGAAAAGCTATATGAAAAACAAGTGAATGCAAGCTTCAAAAATACAATTACTAATACAACTGCAAGTTCTATAGGAAACTTTCTACAACAAATATCTGGGCTAATTGTAATATGGGCTGGAGCAATACTAGTTTTAGAAGGCAAATTGAGTCTCGGACAACTTATAGCTTTTAGAATTTTATCTAGTTATGTAACTAATCCTTTATTGCGCATAGCAAGTACTTGGCAAAATTTTCAAGAAATATCAATATCCATAAACCGTTTATCTCAGATAGTTGATCATCCTGATGAAATAGAAATAACTGGAGAAGGACTGCCTCCAATGCCTCCTGTAAAAGGGGAAATAAACTTTGAATCTGTTGATTTTTCTTTTAAAGGGGGAAAAGAAAGTCTTTTAAAAGATATTAATTTAAATATCAAAGAAGGTGAATTTATTGGGATAGTCGGAAGTAGCGGTTCGGGCAAAAGTACTCTTTTAAAACTTCTAATGAGATTATTTGAAATTAATAGCGGGACTATCAAGATAGATAAAATGGATATTTCAAAAGTTGATTTATATTCTCTAAGATCGCAAATAGGCCTGGTATCTCAAGATAGTTTGTTATTCGATGGAACAATATATTCTAATCTAACTATCGGAAAACCATATGCAGAATTTGAAGAAGTTATAACCGCTTCTAAATTTGCTTGCGCGCATGAATTTATCGAAAAAATGCCAAATGGTTATAATACATTCGTTTCAGAAAAAGGTTCGGAATTATCAGGAGGACAAAGACAACGTATTGCTATCGCAAGAATGATTATCGGTAATCCTAATCTAATTATTCTTGATGAAGCGACAAGCGCATTAGATGTAGATACAGAAAAAAGAGTCCTAAGAAATTTAATGCATATTTTTAAAACAAAAACTATCCTTTTCATAAGCCATAGGCTTAATAGTTTAATATTTTCAGATAATATAATTGTTATGCATGATGGGAAAATAGTTGAGTATGGAAATCATGAAAAGCTTATGAAAGATAAGCAAAGATATTCGATACTTTTTGAAGAGCAAGATAAGAAAATATGAAGATTTTAAAACTCTTCAAAAACAAAATATCTAATAATTCTAGTTTTGAAGATTCAGGCTATCTACAAAACATGAAATGGAGTAGGTACTTGATAATTTCAATAATTTCAAGTTTGAGTTTTGGTTTATTTTATTTATTTATTGCCAAAATTGATGAAGTTGTTGTTGCTTTTGGAGATCTTCAAAGTCCAGGTTCAGAAAGAATAATCAAATCCCCTTTTTCTAGTAAAATTAAAATTATTAATGTTAAAGAAGGGCAAAAAGTAAAAGTTGGTGAAATTTTATTAGAGCTAGATGATAATAAATTAATTACTAAGATATCTGAAATTACAAACAATCTTAATAGTCTAGAAGAATCTTTTTCTATTAAAAAAGATATTGTTGCGCGATTCAAAAAACTGAACAAAGAAGGTGCAGTTTCTTATATAGATTACTTAAATCAAAAAGATGAATTACAAAAAATTGAGGCTAAGATTCTCCAAAAAAAGGATAATTATAATGAATTATTAATAATTAAAAAAGAACATAATATTACTAGCCCTATAGATGGTTCTGTCTTTGAACTCATTCCATCAAGTCCAAGATATTTTGCTACGGAAGGTGAAACACTTCTAAAGATAATTCCCTCAAGAAAATTAGAAGCAAAGCTTTTCATAAGAAATCAAGATATTGGATTTGTAAAAGAAAATATGATTGTTGAATTAAAAGTTGATGCTTTTCCCTTTAGTAATTTTGGATTTATTAAAGGGAGAATTAGATTAATTGGGAAAGAAGTACTAAGACAAAATCAAACAAATCCTGAAAAAAAGTTTCCTGTTTATGTAACTTTGGACAAACAATATTTAGAGAAAAATAATGAGAGATTTTACGTCAAACCAGGTCAAACTGTAAGTGCAAATTTAATTGTTAGAGATAAACCTCTCATAAATATAATTACAAACGTATTTTCTAAATCGTTTGATAGCCTTAAAAGTTTAAAAGACAGAAGTTAAAAAATTTTTTTTTTTTCTAAATTTACAACCTCTTTTTTTATTCGAATCTCAGTCTAGTGAGATTTTTTATTTCAAATTAAATATAGAATCACATAAAGTTTATTTTTCCTTTGAAAAATATTAATCAATCCTGGCAAAATGGTTTCATAAGACTTAAAGTTTGTAATCATTTTTCGAACTCTAATCATAAAGTTTGTTAAATAAACTCTGATCATATTTTGAAAAATTTTTAACAGAATAAATAAGAAAAATACTAATTTGTCAAAAATCACTCAAAAGAAAATATTAGATGACTTTTAATTAATTTATATTCCTTAAATGCCTTAAAACCTAATGGAGCCAAGCGGACTCGAACCGCTGACCCCCTGCATGCCATGCAGGTGCTCTACCAGCTGAGCTATGGCCCCATAAAGAAAAATAAAAAACAAATAGTTTTTAAATTTTTTGTGAAATCATGTTAATTCATTTTTAAAATTTAATCAATCTGCGTTATGAATAATCAAATTGAATTAAAATCAAATTATTAGAGATAAATTAAACCTCATAGGATTGATTTGATTAAAGGAATAAATTATTTTTAAAAACAATATATTTTCTTCATAAGAATACTTATTAATTAACTATAATGAATTTTTTTATCCTTAAAAATTATTCCTGAAGAAATAAAAAAATCTTAATTTAATTAAAGCGACTTTTTGTATTCTTTTTATATCAAGATATTATGATAAAAAAAGGTTTAGCTGAGTTATGAAAGACAATTTAGTTTATGAAAATAATCAAAACTTTAATTTAATTAATAGGTATCTTCATTCATTTCGTTTTAAATGGATTTGTAATGTGATAGAAAATATTAAAAAAGATAATAAAAATAAAAAAATAGTTATCGTAGATATAGGTTGTGGAACGTGCAAGTTATTTGAAACTCTTCAAAACCAAAATTTGATCTTTGAATATATCGGCGTAGAGCCTCTAGATGAATTTGTTGAAATAGCTAAAAAAAGATATGGAAAATATCAAAATTTCTCCATACTACATTCCTTTATTGAAGAAAGTATGGATTTGTTACCTGAAAAAATAGATCTTGTCACTGCAATGGAAACTTTTGAACACATACCAGAATATTTAGTGCCATCAATTTTGAAATCTATTTCAGAGAAAAATCCCAAATTAATCGCTATTTCTGTACCCGTAGAAATAGGTCCATCAATATTTATAAAAAATTTAGGTTCCAAATTAATGGGTTATTGCAGATATAAAGAGTACACATGGAAAGAGACTTTTTTAGCATCAATTTATTTATTAGACAAAATACCTTCTCATACAACTGGTCATAAAGGATTTGACTGGAGATGGTTAAAGCATAATATTAGACAATATTTTCATATAAAAAAAATTAACAAAAGTCCATTTAACTTTATCCCATCTGCTTTTGCTCCCTCAATCTGTTTTACAGCAATTCCCAAAGAAGAGATTACAAATTATAGTGATGATCAAATCAAATTTAAATTAGATTTTGAACAACAGCTTCGTTCAGATGGAAAGACAATAAGACAAAGAAATTAAATACAAATTTTAGAATTTAGGACTTAAACCAGAATAATCAAAATTAAATATGTTAAATCTAATACCCAAACTTTCATTAGATGAATTATAAAATCCTCCTATAGAATATGCTCTTCTATTGAAATCAAGCCCATAATTGACATTATCATAAGAGCCAGTATTTAAATTTAAAGAAGTATCAAAACTAAGTAACAATGGGCCATAAATTTGTTGCTGAAAATTAAAGTTTATTCTCGGGTCGTCACCTATATTATCAAAACTGAAGGGACTCTCACCACTTTTAGCTACGTAATTGTAATTAGTACTAAATTCAGTGTAGTCAAAGAATTTTTTCTTAAGGCTTCCAATAGTTAAAACTGGTCCAGTTTTAAACTTCATAACATTTTGATTAGATCCATCACTATATAAGAAAATGCCTGATTGAATGCTTGTTGCCCAATCTAGAAATTGTGAAATAACCTTGGGTGTAAATTTATAAGTTTTGTCTATTGATTTATCTAAATTACTTTTCTTCCATATCGGAAATTGATAATTATATTGACCTACAAATGAATTTCTAATTAATTCTTTAAATTCATCTGCTAATCTACTTTTAGAATTAAAATAGCCTACATCATAAATAAAAGTTAAACTAGAATTTTCCTTTTTGTTTGACCACGCTTTTTTATTTGCGACATTAAAGCCACTCGCAAAATAAATCTCCTCAGTAGCAAAATCTTTTACAATTTTTTCTCGAAAAATATTATAAAATTGAAAATCTAAAAAATTACTAAAAGTTAGTTTATTATTTTCTGAAAAATTATTTAAAGAATTATTTTCTTCAAATATAGTTTCTGAATCGTAAGTTTGTTCAATACCAACATTGTTATTTAAAAAATTATCGTTCTCAAGATTGGTCTCAATATTACTAATATTATTTAAAACATTATCTTCACTTATATTTCTCTCAATTTTTTGATTATTATTTAAATTAATTCTTTTTGATAAAGTTAATTTGGATCTTATTGACTCATCAAGTCTTGAACTATTTAAGCTATTTAATTGAATTTTTGATTCAATATCCCAATCTTTTTCTTTGCCTTTCAAAATTAAATCTAATGCAAAATAATCAGAAAAACTTATATCGCTCTTAACTTTACTGCTAAAAATAGACTTATTCTTTGCTGTAAATGCCTCTGTATTCCCTTGTAGAGCTCTTTGAACTAAAAAATAAGGTTGGAGTTGGAGACTATAATCTCTAAAAATTTTCCTTGGGTATGTACCTCTAAATAAAAAATAACCATCTTTATCTTGATAATCTGCTCCTAATCCCCACTTAGTTAAGGGATCTCTGTCAAAAACAGAACGTCTTCCAATTGGTATTTTAAATTTATTATCTAGTATTATCCAGCTATTTTTACTTATAAGCTTTAACTTATTCTCAATTATTTCGGCAGAAAAATCTTTACTTAGAAAAATAAATTGTGGTTCATTATAAATATCATTTGTAAAATATATTTTTTTTGATTCAAGAGTTTTTGAATTATATATTAATTTTTTAGTTTTATATCGCCACCTACTAATTTGAGGCAATTCTAATTCTAGCTTTTTTATATTGAAATTTTTATCATCTTCAAATTCGTTTACTAATCCTACTGTGGCAGTATTTACGTATCTTGGTTGATTTATACTCTCTTTTTTTTCTGCTTGTTCTTCTATTCTCTCATTTTTATTTAACTCTAGTTTAAAATCATTTGCGAAAGTGTTGCTATCTAGTAATCCATAAACATCATTTATATGTCCTGTATCATCATTAAAATTATAAACTAATTTTGAGGCTTCAAAATACTGCTCACCTTTTTTAAAGATTACATTTCCAACTACAGTTAATAGTTTATTTTGCTGATCATATTTTACTAAATCACCAGAAAGGGTTGAGTTAGAAAGATAAATTATCGCATTACCTTCTGCATAAAATACATTTTTTTCTTGATATTGTATATCTGAATCTATTTCTACAAAAAACTCAGTCTCTAAATCTTTTTGTTCAAAAGCCAAAAAATTAAATAAATCATTTCCATTAGTTTTTAAATCTTCAATCACTTGATTTCTAGATAAATAACTACTCGTTGAAATATCAATACCTTTTTGAATCCCGATTTGTTCAAGTTGAACAGAATTTATATTGATTTCAGTTGAATTAAAATCTTCAACATTTTTTGCAAAAATACTTTTTAGATGAATAGGTAAGAAGTCAAATATTAATAATACATTTAAATAAATAAGAAGATTTATTTGTTGAAATTTTTTCAATATTTTATTTCAGATCTAAACTTTATTATACTTTAATCAGGAATCTCAATAACAACCATTTTATTTAAACCTTCCTCCAAACAGCTAGTAATTTTCCTTGAATTGATATTTGATCAGGATCAACAATAATCGGATCATAAGCTTGATTTGCAGCTTCAAGAAATATCTTTCCTCCTTTTCTAACAAAATATTTTAAAGTTGTTCCTAATCCAGGAACCATTGCGCTCACTATAGTTCCATTTCTTAGAGAGTATGAATCTGTTATTGGCTCCATCAGAACCATATCTCCATCTGCAATACATTCATCTATCATGGAATCCCCATTAACTGTAAGAGCAAAAACATTTTTCTTTTTTAAGACATCAATAATATCTAAATTCTCTTGAACATCAGAATAAGTTTCAATTAAACCTCCAGCTGCTACTGAACCCATAATTGGTACACCATCTGTAATTTCATCAACTATTTGCATCGTACGTGCTTTACCTTCTTGCCATGAGATGTACCCCTTTTCTTGCAAATGTTTTAATCGACTTTGAATTGGAGCAGGTGATCTTAACCCCATAGCTTGCATCATTTGCCTGATGGATGGGCTATGTTGAAAGTTCCTCATATAATCCTTTATCCATCCATAAAGCTCATTCTGAGCTTGGGTAAGATCATCACCTGGAGAAGTTTCCATAAAACAAATGTACTCTAATACATTTGTACCCTTTTGTTAGTAATTCTGCAAGTTTTTCTAGTTTAGGAGACAAGATAAAAGTGCTTGTTGAGCATGTAATCTATTTTCTGCCTGATCAAAAATTCTATTTCTTTCACTTTCAAATACCTCATCAGTTATCTCTTTAGATCTATAAGCAGGGAGGCAATGAAGA
>MDSZ01120956.1_pt1 | contig 10807 bp, 10 predicted proteins | sample 811201 | NCBI WGS metagenome assembly MDSZ01 (sample SAMN05326647, study PRJNA326480) | marine metagenome | isolation source: seawater | place: Indian Ocean: North | collected 2010
AGGTCATGCTGATGAGAGAGGAACTAGAGAGTATAACTTAGCTTTAGGCGAAAGAAGAGCAAACGCTGCTAGAGACTATCTAATGACATATGGAATATCTGGTAAAAGAATAACTGTAATTAGCTATGGTAAGGAAAGACCTGTAAATTCAGAGTCTACACCTTTAGCTTGGTCTCAAAACAGAAGATCAGTTACCGTAAAAGTTAAATAACCTTTTTTCATAAACATTTAAAAGACCCTTTGCTAAAACAAAGGGTCTTTTTTTTGCCATTATGTATAATTAAATAAATATTATGAATTTTATTGCAAAAAAATATTTAATATTAATTTTAACATTTTCACTGTTTAATTTTAATATATTATTTTCAGATGAACGAGTTGACGCTGTAATTGATCAAATTCAAATTATATCACAAGATCTAAAAACACTTGAAAAAGCATTTTACAAAAATTCAGACATTATTGAAAAGACCAAAACATCGAACATTAATAACTTGAATGAAGATGTGCTAACCAAACATCTTTTGCGTTTAAATGAAATTGAAGAACAATTCAGACAATTAACTAATAAATTTGAAGAGGTAAATTTCAAAATGGATAAGTTATCTACTAGAATAACTAAAATGCAATCTGACAATCAAATGAGATTTTCCGACTTAGAAAATCTTGATCCAAAAAAAGATACAAAGAAAAAAAAGGCTAAACTTCCCGGAACAAGTGAACCACAAGATTTTGGTGCTAACCCAGGTTACTCATTAAATAGTCTTCCCGAGGAACAAGAAACTAATTCTATTGGCACAACCGCAGCAGTTACAACATCTGAAGCAGAAAGGTCAGAGTCTTTGCTACCAAACAAACCTCCAAAGGAACAGTATGATTTTGCAATTAGTTTTATGAAAATAGGAGACTATGAAACCGCAGAGTTTGCGTTAAAAGAATTTATAGACAAAAATAAAGACCATGATTTAGCGGGAAGTGCTCAATACTGGTATGGGGAGACATTTAGGATAAGACAACTATACTCTGACGCAGCTACAGCTTATTTAGATGGATATCAAAATTATCCTAAAAGCGCTAAAGCTCCAGATAATCTATTAAAATTAGGTATAACAATGGTTCAACTTGGAGAAAAAGAACAAGGTTGCACCATGATTAACGGTTTAAAAAAACAATATCCAAAAGCTAGTAAGTCTGTGTTACAAAAAGCACAGTATGAACAAAAAAAATTTAATTGTTCTAAATAGTAAAAATTGCTTTTTAAACATAGAGCAAATATCAACCCTTTATTCAAATTTTAAAAAAAAAATTTTAAAATTAAAAAACAATAAATTTTTAGTAGCTGTTTCTGGTGGCCCAGATAGTTTAGCATTAGCGGCAATGTGTAAAGCTTTCCATACACACAATAAAAAAAGGTTTTTTATTATGTGCATATTAATCATGGAATAAGAAAAAATTCTTTAGCTGAGTCTAAACGAGTAAAAAAAATTTTAAAACAACAAGGCATATCATTAAAGATTATAAAAAATGAGAAAAAGATTATTAAAAATGTACAGCATAATGCTAGGAATGTAAGGTATGCACTTTTAGGAAATGAATGTAAGAAAAAGAAAACAAGATATATTCTTACAGCACATCATAAAGATGATCAAATTGAAACTTTTTTAATTAGATTATCAAGAGGCAGCGGTGTTCAAGGTTTATCAGCTATGCACACCATATCCCGTTTAAATAATAACATTAACATTTTTAGACCTTTTCTTTTTGAAGATAAAAAAGATCTAATTTATACCTCAAAAAAAGTCTTTGGAACGTACATTAAGGATCCTAGCAATAGTAATAAAAAATTTTTAAGATCAAATGTGAGAAAAATTTTACCTATATTTCAAAAATATGGAATTAATAAAGATCAAATAATTAAATCGATTAACAATTTAAAATCTTCATACAGTACCATAAATATTTATTTTAAAGAGGAATTTAAGAAAACTGTTAAACAAAAAGGAAAAAAACTCTTGATTAAAAAAAGGAACCTATTTTCCTTGAGCGAAGAGTTTCAAATAAAAATATTAGGAAATATAATTAAATCTTTGAATAAATTAGATTATCCTCCTAGATCAAAAAAAATATTAAGAGCTCTCAAACTATTGAACTCATCTAAAGAAACGAAACATCAACTTGGAGGATGTTTATTAATAAACAGGAATAATCAAATATATGTTGAAAAATCCTAATTTTAGTGGATTTTATTTATGTTATTTTGCCATATTTACAACTTTAATCTTTTCAAATATTACTTGTTTATTATAAAAAAGTACTTATTTAAATAATATGAATTTTAAAAACCTTTTAATGTGGGCAATTATAATTTTCCTGTCTATAGGATTATTTAATATGTTTCAGGATCCTGAAAAAATTAATTCAGGTAATAATAAAATGGCTTTTTCAAAATTTTTGACAGAAGTTGACTCAGGCAGAGTTGTGGAAGTCGAGATACAAGGCAACAACATCTCAGGTATTTTAGCTAATGGAGATAATTTTACGACTTTCTCACCAAATTACCCAAATCTTGTTGAAAAATTATCGGAGAAAGGTGTAAACATTACTGCTTCTCCAAAAGAAGATAAAATGCCTTCATTACTAGGAATATTGCTTTCATGGTTTCCAATGTTGCTTTTAATTGGAGTATGGATTTTTTTCATGCGTCAAATGCAAGGAGGAAAAGGCGGGGCCATGGGATTTGGAAGGTCAAAAGCAAAACTATTGAATGAAGCAACAGGTAAAGTTACTTTCAATGATGTTGCAGGAGTGGAAGAAGCAAAAGAAGAAGTTGAAGAAATTGTCGAATTCTTAAGAGATCCAAAAAAATTTAGCAGACTTGGTGGAAAAATTCCTAAAGGAGCTTTATTAATTGGACCACCAGGAACTGGAAAAACATTATTAGCTAAAGCAATTGCAGGCGAAGCCAATGTGCCTTTCTTTTCAATATCTGGATCAGATTTTGTTGAAATGTTCGTAGGTGTTGGTGCTTCGCGAGTGAGAGATATGTTTGAACAAGGTAAAAAAAACTCACCATGCATAATTTTTATTGACGAAATTGATGCAGTAGGCAGAAGTAGAGGTGCAGGTCTCGGCGGAGGGAATGATGAGAGAGAGCAAACACTTAATCAACTACTTGTTGAGATGGATGGATTTGATACTAATGAAGGAATAATATTAATCGCAGCAACTAATAGACCGGACGTGCTTGATCCTGCATTACTGAGACCAGGAAGATTTGATAGACAAGTTGTTGTTTCAAATCCAGATATCATCGGCAGAGAAGCAATCTTGAAAGTTCATATTAAAAAAATTAATACCGGACCAGATGTAAAATTAAGAACTATAGCTAGAGGAACACCTGGATTTTCTGGTGCAGATTTAGCAAACTTAGTGAATGAGTCAGCGCTACTTGCTGCGAGAAAAAATAAGAGAGTAGTGACAATGTCAGATGTTGAGGATGCTAAAGATAAAGTAATGATGGGTGCTGAAAGAAGATCTATGGTCATGTCGGAAGATGAAAAAAAACTTACCGCTTATCATGAAGGTGGTCATGCTATTGTGGCGCTAAACGTTCAATCTACAGATCCAATCCATAAAGCTACAATTATTCCACGAGGAAGAGCTTTAGGTATGGTTATGCAACTTCCAGAAAGAGATAAACATGGTCATTCAATTAAGGAGTTAAAATCCAGAATGGCAATTTGTTTTGGAGGTAGAGTTGCTGAAGAAGTTATATTTGGCAAAGATAATATTTCGACAGGAGCAGGAGGCGGCCAAGGCTCCGATATAAATCAAGCTACAAAAATAGCTAAAGCAATGGTTATGAAGTATGGAATGAGTGAAGAACTAGGACCAGTAGAGTATGGTGAAAACGAACAAGAAGTATTTCTTGGAAGATCAGTTGCTACTCAACAAAATATGTCAGAGGAAATGGCAAGAAAAGTTGATTTAGAAGTTAGAAAATTAATAGACGAAGCCTACAATACCGCAACAAAAGTCTTAACTGAAAAAAAAGAGGATTTAGATAAACTAGCGAAAGCTTTGTTAGTTTATGAAACACTCTCAGGTGACGAGATCAGAGATCTTGTTCTTAAAGATAAAAAACCTACTAGGTCTTTCGAAAGTGATACAAAAGATGACGGCAAAGAGAGTTCAGCACTTGGCACAATAGGTTTAAAGCCCAAACCAGCAGTATAATTAATGGTAAAATATTACACTAGAGCGTGTAATTTTAATTATGGTTTTTCAGCTAGGCAATTAATAAAGAAAAAAAAAGCCCTACCCCTATGCGGAAATAAAAATATATCCTTCAGCAAAATTGAAGTTTTTACCCGAAACAAAAGTAAAATACTTTCTAAAAAAATTAGCTTAAAAAAAATAAATTCGTTATCAATTAAGCAAAGAAAAAAGATAATAAAAGATTTGAAAAAGATAACTCGTAAAAGAAAAAATTTCTTAAAGAACGTAAATTTTTCATCACCGAGTGTAATGGGAATTTTAAACTTAACACCAGATAGTTTTTCTGATGGTGGCAAGTATAATACTAAATCTAAATCTTTTAAACATATATCATCAATGATTAAACTAGGTGCAGATATTATTGATGTAGGTGGAGAGTCTACAAGACCGGGTTCGAAAACAATTAATCCTAAAAATGAGTGGAAAAGAGTCAAAAACGTTTTAAAAAATTTTAAAAAAAGATTTAAAAATATTTGCCTATCTTTGGATACGAGGAAGTCTGAAGTAATGCTTAAAGGGATTAAGTATAATCTTGATTTGATTAATGATGTTTCAGGTTTTAAATATGATACTAACGCTCTGTCAAAAATAAAAAAATACGATATTTCAAAAGTTCTTCATCATATGCAAGGGACACCAGATAATATGCAGGATAATCCGAAATATAAAAATGTTTTACTTGATATTTATGATTTCTTTGAGAACAACATTAAAAAATTGAACAACAACAAAATTATATTAGATCCAGGAATTGGATTTGGTAAAACTTTGAAACATAATTTGACTTTAATTTCTAAGATATCTTTGTTTCATAGCCTTGGATTTCCAATTTTAGTTGGTACTTCAAGAAAAAGATTTATCAACCAGATATCTGGAAAATATGATAGCAAAGATAGAACAGGTGGAACCGTGGCTTCAGTAATTTTTTTAATGTCTCAAGGTGTTCAGATATTTAGGGTTCACAATGTAAATGAGGTTAAACAAGGAATTTTAGTTTTTAACAGCATTCTATTAAATTAATGAAAAATAAATACTTCGGAACAGATGGTATAAGAGGAAGAGTTAATCAGGGAAATATTACTGGTGAAAAATTTTTTAAATTTGGTCTTGCTTCCGGCACATATTTTAAAAATCAAAAAAAATCAAAACAAACAGCAATTATAGCTAAAGACACAAGATTATCCGGATACACACTTGAGCCAGCACTAGTTTCTGGTCTTGTTTCTGGAGGGATGCATGTATTCACTCTTGGTCCCTTGCCAACTAATGGACTTGCAATGTTAACTAAAACAATGAAAGCCAATATGGGTATAATGATTACAGCATCGCATAATCCTTTTTATGATAATGGACTTAAACTATTCGGTCCCGATGGTATGAAATTATCTGACAAAATAGAAAATAAAATCGAAAAGCTGATAGATGCAAAAAATACCAAGCAACTCACTAATCCAAAATTTCTCGGTAGAGTAAAAAGATTAGAAAATGGAAATGATAAATATATAAAAATTCTAAAAAGTAATTTCCCTAAAAATTTTAATCTTAAAGGTACCAAAATCATTCTCGATTGTGCTAATGGAGCATGTTATAAAGCCGCTCCAAAGCTTTTAAAAGAATTAGGAGCTAAGGTAATTTCTATTGGCGTCAAACCTGATGGTTTAAATATAAATGAGAAATGTGGCTCAACTTATCCGTCAAAACTAAAATCAGCTGTGAAAAAATTTAGTGCTAATGTGGGCATTTCTTTTGATGGTGATGCCGACAGAATAATCATGTGCGATGAAAAAGGAAAAATAGTTGATGGTGACCAAATCATAGCTATGTTGGCCCAAAGATGGAAGTCAAAAAAAATTTTAAAAGGAGGGGTCGTAGGTACATTAATGTCAAATTATGGTCTAGAAAATTTTCTTAAAAATAAGAAGATAAAATTTGTTAGATCAAAAGTTGGAGATAGGTATGTTAAAGAAAAAATGAAGAAGTTAAATTACAATCTAGGAGGAGAGCAATCAGGTCATATAATTTTAGGAAAGTTCGCAACAACTGGAGATGGTTTGCTGGTAGCTCTGGAAGTTTTATTTTCATTAAGAAAAGGAAAAAAAGCAAGCGAAGTATTAAATGTATTTAAGCCTTTACCTCAAATTTTAGAAAACGTTTTTGTGAAAGATAAGAAAGTAATCAACAAACCAAAAAGCAAAAGTGCAATTAAAACAGCTAACAAATTAATGGGAAAAAAAGGTAGAATTTTGGTTAGAAAATCAGGAACTGAACCAAAAATTAGGATTATGGCCGAGTCATATGATAAAAAGTTAATTCTAAAATGTATAAAATTAATAAAAGGCTCTATAAAATAATTGAAACCAAAATTTAAAATCTTAATTATAGCTGGCTCAGATTCATCCGGCGGAGCAGGCATACAAGCTGATATAAAAACAGTAACAGCATTAGGCGGTTATGCGATGACAGCAATAACAGCTATTACGTCTCAAAATACAACAGGTGTTAATTCAATAGTTCCTATACCTTCAAAAGAAATAGAAAACCAGATTTTGTTTACATCTAAAGATATAAAGCCTGATGCGATAAAAATTGGTATGCTCCATTCTTCAGGGGTAATTTCTTCTATTTTAAAAGTTTTAAAAAAAATTAAAATTAAAAAAATTATTCTTGACCCGGTGATGGTTGCAAAAGGTGGTTTTAAACTAATAAATAATAAAGCAATTGTTTTATTAAAAAAAAGATTAATCAAAAAAGTCAATTTAATAACACCCAATATTCCCGAGGCAGAGATTTTATCAAATAAAAAGATTAAAAGCTTAGATGACATGATTTCATCAGCTAAAATTTTGCTAAGTCAGGGAGCTTCAAATATTTTAATCAAAGGTGGCCACGAAAAAACAAAAACATTACATGATGTTTTTATCAATAAAAAAGAAATTAAAATATTTAAAAATAAAAAAATAAAAACAAAAAACACTCACGGTACAGGATGCACTTTATCTAGCGCAATCACATCTTTTTTTGCATGTGGAAAAACGTTAAATAAATCCTGTGAGTTGGGCATTAAATATGTTAACCAAGCTATAGGATCTAATCCTAACTATGGGAAAGGGCATGGTCCTATTAACCATTTAAATTCAATATTGATAAATAAAAAATTTAGATAATGAAAAAAATTTTAACAACACTGATCATTAATTTATTATGGTCAAATAAAATATATCCAATTTATGTAATAAATAGGTTAGATTTTTTTAAATGAAAAACGTAGTAGTTGTAGGATCGCAGTGGGGTGATGAAGGCAAAGGAAAGATAGTTGATTGGCTATCTAGTGAAGCAGATGTAGTTGTTCGTTTCCAAGGCGGTCACAATGCCGGACATACTTTAGTTATTGATGGCGTCACATATAAGCTAAGGTTACTTCCTTCAGGAATTGTAAGAAAAAATAAGATTTCAATAATTGGAAACGGCGTAGTTGTTGATCCTTGGGCTCTACTTGATGAAATTAAGGAAATAAAGCAAAAAGGTGTAGAGGTAGACGAAAATAATTTAATCATTTCTGAAGCAGCTAATTTAATTCTTCCTTTTCATAAAGAAATGGATGAAATTAGAGAGGACACTGCTGGAAAAGCAAAAATAGGAACTACAAGAAGAGGAATCGGACCCGCTTATGAAGATAAAATTGGAAGAAGATCAATTAGAGTAATGGATTTAGTCTCAGAGAAAAATCTTGATCATAGACTTGAAACAGTACTAATTCATCATAATGCAATAAGGAAAGGTTTGGGAAAAAAAATATATGAGAAAAATCAACTTAAAAAAGATTTGTTAAAAATAGCTCCTGAAATTTTAAAGTTTTCAAAGCCAGTTTGGAAAAAATTGGATGAATTTAAAACAAAAGGTAAAAAAATACTTTTTGAAGGCGCACAAGGAGTTTTATTAGACGTAGACCATGGAACTTATCCATTTGTTACATCATCTAATACCGTGGCCTCATCTGCTGCAACAGGATCGGGATGTGGAATTAATAGCATTAACTATGTTTTAGGCATAACAAAAGCTTATACAACGCGTGTGGGAGAAGGACCTTTTCCAACAGAGCTTCAGGATGAAATTGGTGAAATCTTAGGAACTAGAGGCAAAGAGTTCGGCACGGTTACAAGTAGAAAAAGAAGATGTGGTTGGTTTGATGGAGTTCTAGTAAGACAGACGATTAAAATTTCAGGTATAAATGGTATTGCATTAACAAAACTAGATGTTCTCGATGAACTTCATGAAATTAAAATGTGTGTTGGGTATGAACTTAAAGGAAAAAAAATAGATTATTTACCTGCTGCTGTAGAAGATCAACTTCAAGTAAGACCAGTTTATAAGATTTTTAAAGGATGGAAAACTTCTACTAAAGGACTAAAATCTTTTAAAGATTTACCGAAAAACGCTCAGGAATATATTAAAGGTTTAGAAAAATTTATTGAAACCAAGGTAGCTAGTATCTCAACTAGCCCAGAGAGAAAAGACACCATTTTAATTGAAAGTCCTTTCTCATAATAAATTAATTTTTTGGAAGTAAATTTTTTGATTTACTGGCATTTATCATTGATTTTTGCAATTTTTCAAAAGCTTTAGTTTCAATTTGTCTTACTCTTTCTCTACTAATCTTAAACTTAGTACTAAGTTCCTCTAAAGTTTTAGGATCTTCACTAAGTCTCCTAGCTTTTAAAATGCTTGACTCTCTATCATTTAGAATACTCATTGCATTTTTTAATAATTCTTTTCTGTCTTCAAATTCTTGTTGTTGAGATAATGAAAGTTCTTGATCCAAGTTTTCATCAACAATCCAATCTTGCCATTCATCAGTTTCCCCAGTTTTAATGGGGCTATTAAGAGATTTTTCTTGACCCATCATTCTTCTATTCATATTAACAACTTCCTCAGAGTCTACGTCTAACCTTTTAGAAATTTCTTTTACTTGGCTTTCTCTTAAATCACCTTCTTGTTCAGGAGCTATTTGATTTTTTATTTTTTTTAAATTAAAAAAAAGTTTTTTCTGCGCAGTTGTTGTTCCCATCTTTACTAAACTCCATGATCTTAAAACGTACTCTTGAATAGCAGCTTTTATCCACCACATGGCATAAGTTGCTAATCTAAACCCTTTATCTGGATCAAACTTTTTTACCGCTTGCATCAAACCTATATTTCCCTCAGATATTAGTTCATTAACAGGTAAACCATACCCTCTATATCCCATTGCTATTTTTGCTACCAAGCGTAAATGGCTGGTTACTAATTTGTGCGCAGCTTTTAAATTTCCTCTCTCCTTCCAATTCTTCGCGAGCATGTACTCTTCTTCAGCTTCGAGCATAGGAAATTTTTTAATTTGTGAAAGATATAAAGATAGGCTTCCCGAAGAGGGAGAGGGTAAATTAGTTATCTCTTTTTTTGACATAATAATTTTATATATATAATTTAATTGATCTAATTTTCAAGAAAATCGACCATTTTTTTAAATTTTAAAGGTAATTTTGTTTTAAATTCTACTTTTTCCAAACTTCTAGGATGATTAAAACCTAATGTTGAGGCATGTAAAATTTGCCCATCAAAAGAATTTAAAATTTTTTCGAAAGTTTTATCAAGCTTTCTAAATTTCATATTTTTTTTACGATATTTTTGATCACCTAAGATACTAGTGCCTTTATAAATCATATGAACTCTAATTTGATGAGTCCTCCCAGTTTCTAATTCGAATTCTATTAAACTAATTTTAGGTATATTTCTTTTCTCATAAACTTTTATTATAGAATATTTAGTGATTGCTTTTTTTCCTTTAAATTCATCAACTGTCATTAACTGTCTATTTCTTTTACTTCTAGTTATCAACGTCTCAATTTTTCCTGAGAGGGGCCTTAAAACACCCCAGATTAAAGCAACATATTTTCTTTTAATTGAGTGATCACTAAATTGTTTTCCTAACCCTGTATGTATAAAATTATTTTTTGCGACCACTAAGATTCCACTAGTATCTTTATCAATTCTATGAACTATTCCAGGTCTAGATGAACCACTTAAATTAGATAATTTTTTTTTATAGTTTCCAACTAAAATATTTACCAATGTATCTTTACTATTTCCAGCCCCTGGATGGACCACCATTCCCTGAGGCTTATTTACTATTATTAAATCTTTATCCTCAAAAACTATCTCTATCGGTTTTTTTGATGGTTGTATTTTTTTATTAATTTCCTTTTGATAAGTAATTTTTATCTCGTCTTTGTTTTTAATTTTTTTTGATTGGGCATCAACTAAAACATTATTTACTGTAACTTTTTTTAAATTTATGAGTTTTTTTATGTTTGATCTACTCAACTCTTCTAATTTTTCAGAGAGAAATATATCTATTCTCTTTCCTTCATCTAGACGGTTAGACAAAATTTTAATTGTTTTATTTTTCATTTGTTTTAAATTACTATTTGTGCGTTCGTAGCTCAACTGGATAGAGCGTCTGACTTCGGATCAGAAGGTTGAGGGTTCAAAT
>MDSZ01231623.1_pt1 | contig 10807 bp, 15 predicted proteins | sample 811201 | NCBI WGS metagenome assembly MDSZ01 (sample SAMN05326647, study PRJNA326480) | marine metagenome | isolation source: seawater | place: Indian Ocean: North | collected 2010
ATTTGTAAATTGACCTGCAGTACCAGTTACTGTAGCTCCAGATACTTTGGTGGTACCTACAACTGTTGCTCCTGTTATTAAGGGTGCTAAAACTTTTGTAGTACCTGTAACTGTTACACCTTGAATGATATCTTTTCCTTCAATTACTCCTGTAACTGTTAAATCATCTCTTACAATTACATCATCAGTAACATTCAAATCTACTGCATTAACAGTAGTAAAGTTAGCCGTAGTTCCCGTTACAGTTGTACCTGAAACTAAAGTAGTACCTACAACTGTTCCTCCAGTAATTAAAGGAGAAAGAAGTTTTGTACTTCCTGTAATTACAGTTCCCGTAAGAGTTCCAAGTAATGTAGTATCTCCACTTACTGTGACATCATCTGCAACTACAAAATCATCATCAACAGTAAAATCTTGAGCAGTTACATTAGTGAAATTAGCCGTAGTTCCAGTAAAGGTAGTTCCTGTGATATTGGTTGCAGTTAAATTTGTAAATTTACCGTGGGTACCAGTTACTGTTACACCGCTGATAGTTTGTCCACTTATATCTGTACCTTTTATATAAGTACCTGTAATTGTGGTACCACTTATTGTGCCTGTTACTGTTGCATTTGTTTTAACAATTAATGCATTAAAAGTAGAAGTTCCTGTTGAACTTATAGTATTTACAGTAGTTGCGCCTGAAACTGTTAAATTATCTTCTACAATTACATTTCCACTTATTGTTCCTCCTGTTTTAGGAATATAAAAAAGATTTAAATAAGCTTTTGTACCTGATACAGTTAACTTTTTATTTTTTAACGCAGGGTCTGGTTCAGAAATGCGTACTATATTAAAAAGATCAGCATCAGCTAGATTTAAACCAGCTTGTTCTTGTAATTCGCTTATTCGACGGTTTGCCACAAGCCACTATATTACACATCTATTTAATAATTATAGATCTAGTATTCTGTTAATTATTTTATTTGAACTTCAATTTTTGGTAAAACATTACGAACAAACCCCCAGCTAAATTGAATACCTGTAACTATTCCACAAGCTAATAACAATACCAAGATGATTTCTGCAATAGTTAAATTCCTTCGTACGTAGACTATTTGTTTATTAGGAGCGAAATTTCCTGGGTTTTGCGCTAAAGTTTGTTGTATAGCTAGTTGTCTAGCTCTAGCTTTCATCTCTTCCACTTGTTCGAATGTAATTTGAGGTTGTGGTTCAGGAAGTTGGTTAACAGGTTGTTGAATAGGTCTCTGGCTAGGTGGTACTTGTTCGTCCATGATGCAAATTATTTCTTACACATTAGCATCTAATTAATAGGAGTGGTATTATGTCAAATGGATTAAAGAAAGGCTTAGAGGATATAGCGTGGGAATTAAAGGGAATAAAAAATATTTTATCTTCTATATGGCACAGTAAGTATGAAAAAGGAGAAACAGATATATTAAGTCCTGAAGCTTTTTCAGATGAATATATTTCTACTGAAGAATGTTCACGAAGACTTGGAGTTTCTGATCAAACTTTAAGAAATTGGATGGCAATAGGACGTAAGAATCCAAGCAAAGGTTGGGTCGAAGGAATACATTATGTAAATGCTTCTCCTGATTCAGGAAGAAAAGCTTTAATACGAATACCTTGGAATCATTTAGTCAAATCATTTGCAAAAAATAGAGATCTAGTTTCACAGGATTATAGGAAGCAAGCTTCTCCTATGTATGTATCTACTAGCAGTGGAAAATTGACATGATTTCACATCGTTTTAATAATATAAAAATTGAAGAAATAACCTTAGAAAATTACACTGAAAGATTGCCAGAGTCATTAGTTAAACAGGTAAAAATTTTTATACCACCTGAAGGTTCCTTTGATACCAAATGTTTACAGAGATACTTAGAAAATGTAAAGAACTATGAGCAGGAAGATGTAAATTCTAATATGACATTAGCGAATAGATTGAGATTAGCTTTTAAAGATATGCAACCAGATACTATATGCGGTAAATTTCCTAAAGCAGAATTACCTTTAAAACGACGATTAAGATGTGTAGCTGAATATTTAATAAGATCTGGCGAATTTAATAAGGTAAGAGACCAAGAAGGTAAACTTGTAAAGAAAAGAGGCATCTTAGGTAAAATGGTTGTCTTGTATCAACCAATGCCTAAACTAGTAGAATCATTAACTCGTCAAGGATTAATAGCAAAATGAACAGGAGAGAACAACTACTTGCATCCATCATCGGTAAAGAAATGGATGAAACAAAAGCTAAAATGCTAGACACAACAATAAAATTTATATTGGGAGATTTAGGTGAACAATATTTAAAATTCTGGAACGCAGAAGGACCAGGAGTCATGGTATTTCAACCAACTAATAAAGAGAGATCTATGTTTTTTATGACATTAGAAGAACTCCATTCTGCTCAGGAGAAATCGGAAAACGAAAATAACGGTGATTTAGCAGAAAGCTTTAGACGAATACTTGAACGAGCAAAAGATATAGATCCTAAAAAACTTGCAGGATACATAATAAATGATAAAGAAGGAATGAGATACTTTCAAATAGATTATAACTATATAGATGAAGTACCTGATTTAGCTCCTTGCTCTATAGATCCATAGATCAGTGGCAATACATGATATAAGGAAAAGAAGGGAGGATTTAGAGTTAATAACTAATTATGATTTAATTGCATCAGCACATGCTTTATTAGAAGGAATTGAATTAGATGTAGCTAGTTCTAAAACAGCTAATAAATATGTTGAAGCAGATAACTTTTTTTCTCCTTCTGATGATGGACTAAATTCCCAACAATGGTATGGAAATGTATATTTATTTCCTCCCAGTGGAGCATATTTTTGGGATAAAAAAAATGAAAGATGGAAAATGACAAGAGCATCTTCACCTAGCCTTACATCTTCACATGCGGTCTGGTTTAGGAAACTATATAACTGTTGGTTAGCAGGAGAAATTAAACAAGGTTTATATTTTACAAACTGTCCAGATATGATCAGATACGAACAAAAGATATTTGATTTTCCTATTTGTATATTAAAAACTGCACCTTTATTATTAAAAAATACAAGTGAAGGAGTTAGTCCCCATAAAACTTGTACATCATTCTTGGTATATATTCCACCAATGGAAGGGTCAGCAGATTCTATAGAAAAATTTATAGATATCTATTCTGAAAAAGGTAAAATCCTTTGTTAGATTATTTATACGCAAATAGGAAATGTATGAGTATCTTGTCTGATTGGGAGATTAAAGCGTTGTCTTTAGGTGGCGAATTAATCTCTCCTTTTATTGATAAAGTAGTATCTGAAGAAAATGGAAAACGTGTATTAAGTTATGGATTAGGTTCTTACGGTTACGATATTCGTTTATCTCCAAACCAATGTCTATTATTTGGAGGCACATCATCAGGTGATTGTGATCCAAAAGATTTCAATCCCGACATATTAAAAGAAACTGATCTCCATGAAGATGTAAGAGGACAATATTTTTTACTTCCTCCTTATGGCTATTGTTTATGTGTAGCTCATGAAAGACTGAAGTTACCAGAAGATATAACAGTAATTGCTGCGGGAAAATCTAGTTATGCACGAACAGGAATACTATGTAATATCACACCAGCCGAAGGCGGGTGGGAAGGTTATTTAACGTTAGAAATTAGTAACTGCACAAGTCTTTGGAATAGAATCTATGCAAATGAAGGGATAACACAATTGCTTTTCTATAGAGGTAAACCCTGCTCAATTAGCTATAAAGATAGAAAAGGAAAGTATCAAAACCAACCAAAAGAGGTAGTGACAGCTTCAGTTTAACTAAACGTATCTAGATAATTAAAAGCTTTACCAGCATTAGGCTTAGGCTTATGTGCATATTCAGTAGAACCTGCTCCTGGATCACCAAAGTTACCAGATCTCTGGCTTGGTAACTCTACTCCACGTAGATCTGCTTTACTTATAGGAGTTCTTCCTCTAACAGTAGGTTCTGAGATACCTCTTCTTTGTTTATATTCTCCAGCAGCACGTACTGATTTCATAAATTTACTTATTCGTTCTTGACTAGGTTCTTGATCTTTTGGATAAGAAAAATCTCTCTTTACATCTTTATAGATATCTCTTTCTTCTGGATCTAAACGTCTTAAATCTACATCTCTTTGATCTTCCGGATTTAAATCAGATACTTCAATTCCAGAAGTACCTGAATCCCTCTGAGGGTCGTAAGTTGAGTCGTAGAATCTTGCCATGATAATATTGTAAAAGCAGTACATCAAAGTTTATATATTGCTATGGCTGGTTCGAGCTTTTTAGGAAAATTCGTCAAAGACGAATTAGATTGTCATTATGTAACTCCAGAAGATTTTGGTTGTCATCTTGATAATGAAAATAATGATATTCCCTTGTATGATCAATACAATAGAGGACTTGCATTATGCGAACAGGGAATGGAAAGAAAGAATCTAGCAACAGAAGGACAACCAAGGGGAGGACTGACGGGATATATACCCTCGATGGAACAAGCTCAGTCTTATCCGGGATCGACTCCAAGATCGGAGAAGATAGTAATAGCATTGGGAGCACCATCGGAGCAAATGAAAATGGAATCAATGAAGCGGCGTGGTTTGACCCGATAGATGAAACATCTCCAAAGATGCGTATGGCAGGGCCAGAAGAATCTAAAAATGAAAGAGTAATCAGCGACTGTCCTGATGGAGTATGTCCTGTTCCGTGGGCAGTAAAAGAAGAACCATCACCTTCGATTGATGAAACGCCTATTAAAAATTACAGTAGTTCTTCTATATCAAAAGTAATAGAAACTCAGATGCATCATTTTGATGCTGTAGAAAGACCAATGCATTATGCAGCTGGTAGTATTGAATGTATTGATGCTATTGAAGCTCAGTTAAGTGCAGAGGAATTTCGGGGTTATCTAAAAGGAAATATTAATAAATATATTTGGAGAGAAAAGAATAAAGGTAAAGTCGAATCTTTAAAAAAAGCTAGGTGGTATTTAGATAGATTAATAAAACTAGGCGGTTAAAAAATCTTCGTTATCTTCATCGTCATCAAAATCATCATCTATTTCTTCTGAATGCCTAACTCCTAGTTGTGTTAGTTCAATATCAGTAGGTACATCAAAATCTATATTTACATTTTCATCTGCCATTAAAGACTTAAGGGCATGCCATTCCATAAGACGCTGATGATATAGACGAAGTAAAGCTAACTGTAATTGATCCCAGGTCATTTCTTTAGAATGAAGCTCAGCTTTTCGCATAGAAAACTGAAGCTCTAATGGCAGTTGAAAGGATTTAGGCTCAACTGGCTTATCCATTAAGTTTCATTACTTATACAGTTATTCTACGCCTATCTGTCAAATATGTAATCATATCTATCTTGGATAGTATAATAATCTTCTAAAGATAGTACTGCAGGATCTAAATCTTTATTTTTAATTTCAAAGCTATTTATAAATTTAGCAAGTAAATAAGAACTGATTTTACTTTCTAATTCATTAATCGCTTCTGTCTGAGGAGGAGAACCATCATAGTTACGAAAAGCTGCTAATAGAACTCCTATTGGTAGATCATGTGAGTTATTTACCTCGCTAAGAAATAGATTTACTTCTTCTTTTCTTCTATCAAGTAACTGACCAATAGCCTTATGTTCATAATCAAATATCCACTGATTCATTTTCTCAGCAGCTTTATAGAAATCTTCATTGTCAATAAGATCTACGATTTCACTGTAAAGAAAAGGCTCCCATCCTACAGAATGAACAAATGAAATAAGAGCCTGTTTCATACTGTTATCTAAACCTATATTTAATCTATTTAATTCTTCATCAATAAGATTGACTTCATGAAAAAGATACTCTAAAGCCTTATCTCTAGTACATTTATGACCTCGTTTTACAGGGCTCCCATCAGGGTAATACTGAGTGCCAAAACCAAAAGTATAAGGTTCTTTTCCTGTGGACGGATCTTCGTAAGCTTTTTCATTGTAACCCTCATATTTTTGAATTAACGTAACAGCTTTCGAAAAATCTGTCATAAAAGTTATAACTATTCATTAATAATAATACATAATTTTATTACTTTGTGTACTAATTTCGCTACTTAAATTAAAAGAAATTAAATCCACTAGTAAAGTCAGCTAAGATTTCTTGTCCTTTTTTACTCTTATAATCATCATCTTCCTCATCATCGTCTTCAAAAGGATCAAAACTAAATATACTTGATTTCTTCTCTTCTTTATCCTTACTTTCATCTGTAGATTTCTTAGTAGTAGATCCAAAATCATCTCCTAAGAAACTTTCTACACTAGTTAAAGCTGCATAAGGATCACTATCATCCCAATCACCTAAAGTAATCTTTCCATCCTTACTTCCTGCTTCAGTAAGAAGTTTTTGACTACTTGGATCTAAGTCAGGAAAGACATTCTCATAAAAATCATCTTCTGATCCTTCGTATCCAGCACCTTGAAAGATTTTAAATAGCTGTGTATCTCCTTTTAGCTGATCAGCTGGTTTATAGTCTTCCTCTCTTTGGATATAATCTATACCTAATAATTCTTGAGTAGGTCTTTCTTTTTTCTCATTTAAATATTTAATAGATTGTCTCATGTCAAGAGCAGAATTACCACTCATTCCGTCTATAATATATTGTTTTAATTCATCAAAACTTCCTGTAAATCCTTCAATAAGACTATTTCCATCGGCTCCCGTAAGAGCATCTGTCCAAGTATCTGGAGCATTTGGATCTACGCCTTCTAGAACATCATCTGCAAACTCCTCAGGACGTATAAATTCTCCAAATACACTTGGCTGTCGAGCTACTTCATCTTGTAAAGCAGGAAAAATCTTTGTATAAATTAGCTCCTTAACTTTGCCAGGACTCATAATATCTTCTGCTCCATCAAATTTATAATTCTCATGTTGTCCTTTAATTTGATAATGTAACCTTGCAAATTGACTTGCATTATTTACATCACTTCCAAACCGATAAGCTTGCTGTGCCCATGTGCCTAATCCTGGATTTAATTCATCAACTAATTCATTCGGATTATTTTTAGCTATTTCCCAATCTGCTGCTACTAAATCTCTTTGTCTTTCATAATCAGCTTCTCTTACTTTATTCATTCCGGCTGTTCCAGTAGGATCTAAATAAAAATCAGCATCGAATGCTCTATCGCTTTCTTGTCTTAACGCATCTAAATAACTATCTGCACGTGCTTGTCCTACTTGTTTAACAGCATTAAGAATATCTTGTGTTTGAAAAGGGTTTTGTTCTTCTTGTCTTACATCTAAATACTCAATAAATTCACTCATAGACCTAGATTCATCAAATCTAGGTTTTAAATAATTATTAATATAATTTTCAGCGAATTCTTTTTGAACTTGAATATTTCGGTCTGCATCATCTACTGTGTAACCTAAATTAAGATCATCTTGATATTTTTGTGATATCTTTTCATCAAACCATTTTTGCCAGTTATAAACAACTTCATTTTTTACACCAGTAATATTACTTAAACTCTTTTCTAATTTCTCCTCACTAAATTCATCATCTCCAGTAATTGCTAGGTAACCTCCTATGCCACTATCACCTAAAATTGAATTACTTAAAGTTTCGTTTATATTTAGTACTTCATTAAATTGGCCAAAATTTCTATACATTGCTAATTCGCCTTCTTTTGCTTTAGCTCGTTTCATTTCTGCAATTGCATCTTTTAAAACGTTTTGATTTAAAGCTCCAAATCTTTCTACATTTAATAATGCTTGTGTACCTACAGCTTCAGTAATCCTATCTTCTATATCAGTAATTCCTGAACCTGTTCCAACTAATTGATCTAAAACTTTTTTATGTTCTTCATTAGGTTCAATACCACGAGCTTGATTTCCTGAAGCCGAAATTCTAAATAAAGATGCAAATTGATTTGCATTATCTATATCTAAATAATTATCAGCAGCTAATTTTGTCCAGTAACTATCTTCACCTTCTTTTTTAGCAGCTTTTGCATCTTCCCATGCCGCTTTAATTTCGGGTACATCATTAACCATATCTATGTCTTCATCCACAATTCCTAGTTGCTTGTCTCTAGCTGCCATTAAATCAGCATCTGTCTGATTTTCCCATCCACCTTCTTGTACATCTGGTGCCTCTTCTAGATAATCTCTAGCCATATTTAATACTTCAGCTTCATTACCTCTAGCTCCAGCATCTTTACCTACTGTTGTGTAATGCCACCACATATAATTATTTTTTCCATATCTTTCTGTGAAATCTATATCATCTTCTGCTACGGCTTGCTGATATCTATCTCTAGCGACAGCATTAGTACTTGAATAATAATTAGGATCAAAGGAACCATACTCGGGAGTAGCACCTAAAGAGTTATCCCATTTTTCTAATTTTTCATCTCTATAAAAATCTTTATACACATCTTTTATCTGACCTAAAATTCTATTAGCATTAGAGTTAGATATTCCTGCTTCTAACAACTCTTCCTTTGTTAATTTATCTCTTTGATTAACATAATCACCTCCTTGAGTTCTATTAGCTATGGCTTTCATTTTGTCATATAAGACATTCTTTGCAGCATTTTTTCTATTTGTTTCTTTATTTAAATTGCTGATTCTATCTGCTTCTTCATTTTGATATCTATTGTATTCATCATCTATATCTACAGTTATATTTTGCATCTGAGTTCGTCCGGCAAAACTTGCTCTTGAACTATTCCTATAGTAACTATCTCCACTATCAATATCATGGATAAAAGTAGGAGAATAAATATAACCTTTCTCACCTGTATCTAAATCTGTTATTGCTGGAATAGGTTGAGTTCTATAAGTTTTACCAGAGCCACTCATAGGTACAGTATATATATTTAATTCACCTCTATTTCCCTCTCGAAAATTCCATGCCCAATCAACTAAGTTATCACTATTGTTATCTATTAAATGACGTTCAACTAAATGTCGCCAAGGGCGATCATTATCTCCATATTGTGGTGGACGACTTACATTTAATTCCATCCAAATTCCTTGACTAGAGTTTTGCCAAGTAGGTTTTTCAGTAGTTACTCCTATCTCATTGTTATAAGATACGTTATTGCGTCTATCCCGTATAGTACCTAGATTTCTAGCTACTACATATAGTTTTTGTGGCTCTAATCCAGTTTCTTTAGTAGGTTCTTTAGGAATATCTTCTTGATAGTCAGTGGACTCATTATCTCCTACAAATTGATCGCCATCCCAAACCAAAGAAATTGAACCTATGTTATCAGTATCGCCTGAAATTTCTTTTATTGTCTTTTTATAATTCTCAAATGCTCTTTCTCGAGTTGCTCTATATTCGTCTGCGTAACCCATTAATCTAACTAGATTTTATTAGCTCTAATTCATTATAAAATATACGATTAAAAGATTCTTTCATCCAATTTTTAATTTTAAGTAATCTCAAATCACTATAAAAAATTTGATCTATATACCATTCTTCCATATCACAACTTCCTTTATCAGCATTACAGTTACGACAAGCTGGGATTAAATTATTTCTGTTACTAGAACCTGATTTGAATTTTGGAATTATATGATCAAGAGATGTAGCTTTATCCCCACAATATCCACATTGATGATTCCAAGCTTCATATATTGATTGTCGATATCGTTTCTTTGCTAGTTTCGGAGTAACTTCGATGAGCAGGGAAAGTGGTTCCTGTTCATTTTGAAACATACTCAAAATCGCTGTTACTTAATTTTAAGTTGTCCTATACGTACTTCCTGACATAAAAAAATAGTTAAGACTGTTGACAGTTAATTCAGTTCGTATACTGTAACAGTGTTTGCATTTCTTAACTATGTCTATTAAAGCTGACACTGGCTGGGTTTCCGTAAGAAGAGCTACCCAAATTTTAGATATTGATAAAGCCACTCTTTTTAAGTGGCGTGATGATGGGACTCTAAAGCTTGGACCAGATTATGCAGCTTTTCCGAAAACAAGATCCAGAGATAGCTTTAAATACAATATAGGAAATGTAAAAGCAAAACTAAGAAAGAAAGGATTAATCTCTGTATAAATTCATAAAAGAAAACCCAGTAGCTTAATGTTACTGGGTCTTTTTATGTTTAAATTTACCAGAGTCCTGGGATTATTTGTCCATTGAAAGCGTAAGAAATCATAATGATCCAAAAAGCCATCATTGCGAATCTACCATTGGCACGTTGCCAAATTGCTATGTTTTCCATTTACCAGATACCAGGAATAATTTGTCCAGTTGTAAAGTATGCTCCAAATAAAGCAACCATACCGATCATTGCTAAGCGACCATTAAGCTCTTCGGCTTCTATGACATATCCTTTATAAGTTTCATCTATATAAGGTTTTGTCTCTTTTGCAAAAATGTTTTGCTTGCCGTATTCAGTAATTATGTGAGAATCCATTAAAAGATACCTGGGATGATTTGTCCAGTTGTTACATAGGCACCAAAAGCTGCAACGATACCAAGCATTGCCATCCAACCGTTAAACTTTTCTGCTTCAGGAGTCATGAGAATAATAATTTGACTACTTATATATTACATTAAGTTTTGTTAAGTACTAGGTAGTTATCCCTACTAATATTTCATGCATTAAAAAACCCCTGTATTTACAAGGGTTTTGATAAGAGTTTTAATTTAAAAACTTAGAAAGAATACTTAACACCTACTTTAGTGCCGTAAGTACCATCATTGTTTGTATCAGAATCAGCTGTCAAAAGTGAAAGCTCGCCATAAACATTAAGCTTTTCAGTTGCAGCAAAAGAGCC
>MDSZ01259086.1_pt1 | contig 10807 bp, 9 predicted proteins | sample 811201 | NCBI WGS metagenome assembly MDSZ01 (sample SAMN05326647, study PRJNA326480) | marine metagenome | isolation source: seawater | place: Indian Ocean: North | collected 2010
CACCATAATGAAGGGAAACTTAAATTTTTTATCGGCCATTTCGGTAATCTTCATTAAATCTTGAGTGTTATAGTCTGTATTAAGCGCTGTTCATGGGATGTCGCCTGGGACAAGGGAAAAAATGAAGGCGTCATGACATTTGTTGTGTAGCCGAAGTCGGTTTCTAAGTTTACCCTCGAACAGGGCGCCGGTTTTCTCTGCAACGCGCCTGCTTTTTGTGTTTTTCGTCGACATGATTATCTCCACACGTTGCAAACCCAGCTCTCTATGGCCGAAGTCCGCCAGTCCAATGGCGGCTTCGGTGCAGATACCTTGTCCAGTGCTGGCTGATTGGACCCAGTAGCCGAGGTTTGCCGTTGGGTGATCATTGTTACATTCAAGACTGCATCCTCCATGGAATGTCTCACGGTCTTTATCGAATATAGCGAAATGATAGGCTGTCCCAGCTCGCCAACTAGTCACAGTGGTCTTCAACCAGTTCTTTGCTTCATTCTTGGAATAGTCCGGATGGCACCATGGCAAAAATTCAAACATATCTCCGATAGACGCTCGTGCGGCGCGATAAAGATCGTTCTCGTCTGCGTGCTCGTATCTTCTGAGGTAAAGCCTGCGGGTCTTGAAATGAGGTGAAACACTGTCGCGAAGTTCCAAGCCGCACTCCCGATGATTTACATTGTCTCGATTTTAAAGCAAGTCTGTTTCGTTTGGCATTGCTCAATCACAATCGAGGCTCACCTGCTAGCTGCAGTCAATAGCGATCTTTCATTTTCGTGCTAAAATCGCGACCTTTTTTGCAACTCGACTCTATTAGTTGGAGAAGCCCTTGGCTAAAAATTTATTTCAGAAAGTCTGGGAAGACCACCTTGTTCGTCGTTTAGACAGTGGTCAGTATCAGGTTTTTATGGCCTTGCACCTAATACATGAAGTTACCAGTCCACAGGCATTCGGGATGTTAAAAGATAAGGGACTTGGTGTTGCCTATCCTAAAAGAACCTATGCAACTGTTGATCACATCATTCCGACCGATGTCCAAGATCGTCCATTACAGGATGATATGGCTGAAAAAATGATCCAAGTGCTGAGCGAAGCGGCTGAGGAAAATGGTATAGAGTTCTTCGCCCCGGAATCTGGGTCTCAAGGAATTGTTCATGTGGTTGGTCCTGAGTTGGGCCTAACACAGCCTGGGATGACTATTTGTTGCGGTGATAGCCACACCGCAACTCATGGCGCCTTTGGTTGTATTGCGCTAGGAATTGGGACAAGTCAGGTGAGGGATGTCCTGGCGAGTCAGACGTTGGCAATGGATCCTCTAAAGGTAAGGAGGATTAACGTTGAAGGTCAGTTGAACGTTGGTGTGACTGCGAAGGATGTGATCCTGCACATCATCCGTCGACTTGGGGTTAATGGCGGAGTTGGATTCGCCTATGAGTATGGCGGTAGTACTATTGAGAACATGTCGATGGAAGAAAGGATGACCGTATGCAACATGAGTATTGAGGGCGGTGCGCGTTGTGGCTATATAAACCCGGACGAAGTCACTTTCGAGTTTCTCCGCGGTAAGGAGCGCGTACCAGCTGGAAAGGATTTTGATCAGGCTGTCAAAAAGTGGCTTTCCTATGCAAGTGATCCAGATGCTGAATTTGACGAAGTGGTGACATTTGACGCGGCTGACATCGAGCCGACGGTTACTTGGGGGGTTACTCCGGCACAGGCTATTTCTATCATGGAAAAGACCCCGTCTCCTGAGAACTCGGAAGGCCTTGATAAGAGTCTAGTTGATGATGCACTTGCGTATATGCAGCTTAATGCCGACCAGCCGATAAAGGGTACAAAAATCGATGTGGCGTTTATTGGCAGTTGCACAAATGGAAGGCTTAGTGATTTCGAGGCAGTTGCCGAACTGATTGTCGGAAAAAGAGTCGCTGATAATGTCAGGGCAATTGCGGTGCCGGGTTCGGAAAAAGTCGATCTAGCTGCCCGGAAAGCGGGACTGGACAAAATTTTTGAGTCTGCTGGATTCGAATGGCGGATGCCCGGGTGCTCTATGTGCTTGGCGATGAATCCCGACAAGCTCGTTGGCGACGAAGTTTGTGCCTCAAGTTCTAACCGGAATTTCATTGGCCGGCAGGGTTCTCCGACCGGACGCACCATACTCATGAGCCCGATAATGGTCGCCGCGGCTGCTGTTCAAGGACAAGTCGCAGATGTGAGAGAGGTTTTTGAATTATGAGTTCCATTTCGAAGATTTCTGGTACAGGAGTTTACGTTGCGGGCAACGATATAGATACCGATCGCATAATCCCTGCCCGATACTTAAAGTGTGTAACGTTTGAAGAGCTTGGCCCTGCATTGTTTTATGATGAACGGTTCGATGCTAGAGGCGATTCGAAAAATCACCCTCTCGATGCTGAGAGCCATAAAGGCGCTGAAATTCTGATTACTGATGACAATTTCGGCTGTGGTTCAAGCCGGGAACACGCCCCTCAGGCTATTCAGAAGTTCGGTCTAAAGTTGGTTATAGCTGGTTCATTTGCAGAAATTTTTCACGGAAATTGCACCACATTGGGAATTCCGTGTGTGGTCATGAGCCAGGAAGACCGAAAACAACTGTCAAATGATGTGGCGGCTGATCCTTCAGCGGAGTTAGTTATCGATCTTGAGACGATGCAGGTCTTCTGCGCTAACTCGGTCTATTCGATCACAATGAAGGAGTCGGCTCGAGAAGCTTTTCTGTCGGCGACATATGACCCTCTTGATAATTTACTCTCAGCACTGGACGACATTAAGCTAACGGCGGAGAAACTTGGCTATGTCTAAGCAATTCCTGACCTGATTAGAAAGGCTTTGTTATATGGCCAAAAAGAAAATAGAAATATATGACACTACTCTTCGTGATGGTAATCAGGGAGAAGGAGTGAATATGTCTATAGCCGACAAGCTTGATATCACCAGGGAGCTTGATGCGTTAGGCGTTGACTTTGTCGAGGGTGGATGGCCAGGCTCTAATCCCAAGGATGACGAGTATTTCCAGAAAGTTAGGGCACTCGATCTCAAGCACCTAAAAATAGTGGCTTTCGGCTCGACTCATCGTTCAGATTCTGAGCCGTCTGAGGACTTTTTCCTGCAAAAGCTTGTAGCTGCCAAAGCTCATGTCACCTGTATCTTTGGGAAGACCTGGGACCTGCACGTTGAGCAAGCGCTGCGGGTTACGCCCGAAAGAAACCTGCAGATGATTCAAAATTCTGTCGAATTTTTGCGGCAGGAGACAGGTAACCCAGTTTTCTATGACGCGGAACATTTTTTTGATGGCTTCAAAAGTGATCCTGGTTATGCTATCGCTTCTGTTACGGCTGCTCTAGAGGGTGGGGCAAGTCGAGTCATTCTCTGCGACACCAATGGTGGTGTAATGCCTCACGAATTGGCTTATGCCATCAAAGAGCTGAGGAAGGAATTGCCGGCAGTGAAGCTTGGGATACATGTACACAATGACGGTGGGCTCGCAGTGGCTAATACGCTTAGAGCCATTGAAGAGGGCGTAATACAAGTTCAAGGTACTATTAATGGCATAGGCGAACGCTGTGGCAATGTCGATCTAACTTCGATTCTTGGTAATCTCGAACTAAAGATGGGCTATGTTTGTTTGCCTGAAGGACATTTAAAGAGTCTAACCACCTTGTCCCGCAAGGTTTGGGAGTTCTTGGGTATTCAAGGCCCGTCGGGCCAGCCTTTTGTTGGTCCGAGTGCTTTTGCTCATAAAGGTGGTGTGCACGTCAGCGCGGTCCAAAGAAATCCGGAAACTTACGAACATATTGATCCTGAACTTGTTGGTAATTCGCGAAAGGTTTTAATCAGCGAACTTGCCGGTGGTTCGAACTTAAAGGCTAAGTTATCCAATAGGTACCCAGAGTTAGAAAACACGAACGCTGTCAGATCCATCCTGAACGAAGTGCAGGAGCGTGAACACTCTGGTTACTCTTATGAAAACGCGGATGGCAGCTTTGATTTGGTTGTACGTCGACATATAGGTAAGTATAGACCTCTGTTCGAACCGATCTACTACAGGATCTATTCGCCGAGCAACGAGGAGCACTCGGAATCGGAGGGTTTGATTGAAGCCAGTGCTAAAATCAAGGTAGGAGAAGTAGTAGAGCTTTGTGCAGCTGAAGGCAACGGGCCTGTCGACGCCTTGAACAAGGCATTACGAAGGGCGTTGCAGGAGAGTTTCCCCATCGTAGCAGATCTGCATCTGTCGGATTACAGCGTGCGTGTGGTCAATAGCACAGAAGAAACCGCAGCTAAAGTCCGAGTATATTTAGAACATACCTTTCAGGGTGAGGCCTTTGGAACAATTGGCGTCAATGTTGACATCATTCAAGCCAGTTGGAATGCCCTGGTTGAGGCGTATCAATATGCATTGATACAGCACCAAGAGTTTATTGACGAGCTAACAGAAGCAAGAGGTTAAACTTCGTAAAACTCTAACAGTCTTTGATCAATCACTCAGAGATAAGCTTTTCGTTCGCCATTCAGTTTCATAATGAGGATGTCAGGTGCCCTCTATTACTGTAATGTTTGCTCAAGTTATCAAGGAGACTATTAATGAAAGTTGACGCTCATATGACGCCGGATTGGCATCAGATACCCGATCATGTAAGAAACCTGGAAGCTCAGGGTTACGATGGTGTGGGCACGGCAGAAATGAATCATGATCCTTTTATGCCATTGCTATTAGCGGCAGAGCATACAGAGAGAATGGAAATTAATACCGGCATTGCTGTTGCATTTGCTAGAAGTCCTATGATTTTGGCCAATTTAGGCCATGACTTGAATGCATATTCAAAAGGTCGCTTTACTATGGGGCTTGGTTCTCAGATTCGTCCGCACATAACAAAACGTTTTAGTATGCCTTGGGGTGCGCCGGCCGCCCAGATGAAGGAGTTGATTCTCGCGATGCGTGCTATTTGGGCAAATTGGTATTCGGGCGAACCAATGCGTTTCGAGGGTAAATACTACAACCATACCTTGATGACGCCTGCCTTTACCCCAGAAAATAAGGAGCACGGCGCTCCAAAAGTAACGCTTGCGGCTGTGGGTCCGGTTATGACGGAAGTGGCAGGAGAAGTCGCAGATGGGCTTATCATTCATCCTTTCAGTAATGAAAAATACATTCGCGAGGTGACTTTGCCGGCAGTAGATCGTGGGCTAGAAAAGTCAGGTCGTAGCCGGAACGACTTTGAAATCTCTTATTCGCCTTTCATCATATCTGGTAAGGATCAGGAAACTTTTGATAAAGAAAAAGCTGCCGCTAAGAACCGAATAGCGTTTTATGGATCAACACCTGCTTACAAAAATGTTTTGGGAGTCCATGGTTGGGGTGAAATGCAGATTGAGCTGAATGGTATGTCCAAACAAGGTAAGTGGCAGGAAATGGGCGAGTTAATCACTGATGAAATGCTCAATACCTTTGGTGTCATGGATGAGCCCGGAAAGGTTGTAGGTGCGATAAAAGAAAGATTCGGAGATATCGTTGATCGTACTAGTGGCGGATTTAGTTTCGTTGACAGTGACCAGCGTCAGGAAATGGTGGCTGCATTGCGCGCCTAGCAGGGCTAAAGGTCAATCTGTGTTGTGGGTTGGCCTGGACGCCGATCCTCTTCTTTGGCCAAATGTTCTTGTTCCGATTACCTGTTTTAGTTAAGACACCGTTTGCCTTTTTAGTTGATTAACATGGATAAAGAAATTCCTCGCTCAGTTGTCTGGCACGGCAATGAATTAAGGCTGTTGGACCAGAGAAAGCTGCCGCACAAGGAGGAGTACCGACTTTGTGAGAGTGTTCAAGATGTTTTTGAGGCTATCGCGACACTTACAGTCAGAGGGGCTCCCGCGATAGGTATTGCCGCAGCCTATGGATTACTGCTTGATTTCGATGATGAATCTTCAGATCCACTTGATTTTGAATCACGATGTGATTTTCTTATAAGTGCTCGACCTACGGCTGTAAATCTAGCGTGGGCCGTCAATCGAATGAGGGCACGTTATATTGAGGCTGCCCACCAAGAAAATAGACGCTCATTGCTCGAAGCAGAAGCGCACGCAATACATCAAGAAGACGCTTTAGCCTGCCAGGCGATCGCCAATGCGGGTTATCCGCTCGTTCAGTCAAATCCTCGTGTATTGACTCACTGTAATGCTGGCAGTCTTGCGGTTTCGGAAATGGGAACAGCGCTGGCACCCATATACAAGGCCCATGAGAAAAAAATTAAGGTCCATGTGTATGTTGATGAGACTAGACCATTGCTTCAGGGCGCTCGATTGACGGCTTATGAGTTATACCGAAACGGAGTGGACTGCACATTGATTTCGGACAATATGGCCGCGCACATCATGTCGGAGGGCGATGTAGATATGGTCCTCGTGGGAGCAGATCGTATTGCGTCTAATGGCGATACCGCGAATAAAATTGGGACGCTTAATCTGGCTATACTTTGTCAGTACTTTTCGATTCCTTTTTATGTTGCCGCTCCTCGTTCGACGATCGATATTAGTACACCTCAGGGTTGTGATATCGTGATTGAAGAACGTGATCCGAGGGAAGTGAAAGAGATCGCCGGTGAACTTATTGCACCCATTCAGGTAGATGCTAGATCGCCTGCTTTTGATGTCACGCCAAATAAATTAATTGCCGGAATAATCACAGAGCAGGGAATATTGCGAGCTCCATTTGATCTTTCCATAGGAGCTATTTTCGATCTGCCGTAAAATAAGAGTTGGACCTCAATCGGATGAGGTCTTATGTTTATTGCTTATTTCATAGGCTCCAGGCGTCCTCAAATAAGACGATGGAGTTGCCTTGACAAGATCTAAAGCAAAATGGATAAAAGCGATAAAAGAGCCAATAGAACCGTACAAATAGGTGGTATATGTTAGATAACAAACCCTTAATTGTTGCAATTAGCGTGGCTGTGTTGGCGCTCTTGGGTATAGCTGGATACTTCGTGTTGTCCGGAGATAAGTCGGACCCTAAAAAAAATCAGCAGGAAATTTCTATTCCCCCGGCCGTTCCAGATCCAAAACCTGAATTGGAGTCAACGTCAGAGCCTGCGCCAATTCAGACAATAGAGTCGATTTCGGCAGACGATGAATTGTTGGCATCGGAAAAAGAGACTCAGGGGAAAATATTCACATTACCTCATCTGGATGAGAGTGATCAGTTAGTCCGAGACGGTGTGATTGCACTGTCTCGGCATGAAGCGATCAACGCTTGGCTTGCGCCTAACGAACTTGTTCGTAAATTTGTAGCTGTTGTAGACAACATTGCTCGTGGGCAGGTTGCTCGCGAACCGATCGGGTATCTAGCTCCGGAGGGTGCTTTTTTAGTCGTCCGAATAGATGATCATAGTTATACGCTAGATCCGGTCTCATATCGTCGCTTCGATGTTTTCACGGAAATTGTGATTTCCTTTGACACTCGCCGTTCAGTTGAGTTGCTCGAATTCTTAAACCCGCTTTTCCAAAAAGCCTATGGTGAGCTTGGCTATGGGGAAGCTGCTTTTGAAGACGTTTTAATTACTGCATTGGATAATTTGCTCGAAACCCCTGTCTTGGAGGCTCCCATCCGGCTCAAGCGACCTGTTGTAATGTTTGAATTTGAGGACCCTGATCTCGAAAGCTTGAATCCGGTGCAGAAACAGCTCATAAGAATGGGCCCGCGCAATACTAGGCTGCTGCAGATGAAAATTCGGGAATTCCTTGCAGAATTCCGTGCTGTTCCTTAACACTGAAAATTTAGCGTAACCTTTATTTTGCTGAAGGCAATAGTTCGATACACTCTGGGCCTAGATGGCGCGCGTAAGGTAAGCTTAGATAGTTTTAACTCAATCAAACAAGATAAGTAGAGGGATAGGAATGAGGTACGAATCACCCACAACCACGAAGGAAGCTGTCGCTCTCCTGTCAGGAGAAAAGGGCAGTGCTCATATTCTCGCTGGAGGCACTGATCTTATGGTCAGGCTACGCATGGATATGATCGAGCCAGATCTAATGGTTGACATCAAGCGTATTCCTGCGATGCGGGACATTCAGAAAACGGCGAGCGGTTTTAAAATCGGTGCTGCCGTTTCTGGGGCTGAAATGGCAGAAAATAAGGCGTTGATCAAAGCCTGGCCTGGCGTCGTTGAGGCCGCTAACCTGATTGGGTCCGACCAAATTCAGAGTCGCTGCACCATGGTAGGAAATCTTTGCAATGCTTCACCCGCAGCTGATAGCGTGCCGGCGATGGTGGCCGTCGGCGCCAAAGCTGTCGTCGTTGGCGCCAAGCGTCGAACCGTTGCTGTAGAAAACATTGTGACAGGGCCAGGTTCACTTTCGCTGGCGAAAGGCGAGATCATTGAGTCAATCACGTTGCCGAAAGGCGGTGCTAATGTTGGTGATGCTTACCTTCGTTTCATTCCGAGAACAGAGATGGATATTGCGGTGGTTGGAGTCGGGATATGCCTTACCCTGTCTAAAGGGGTTATTGCCACCGCTAAGGTTGCCCTCGGTGCTGTTGCTCCGACGGTTGTTGTCGTGCCAGAGGCTGCAAAAGCAATCATCGGAACTAAATTGGATGACTCGGCGCTTGAGAAACTAGCAGCTGCGTGTTCCGCAGCCTGTAACCCGATAGACGACAAACGCGGTACTGTCGAATATCGAACACGCGTGGCCGGAGTTCTAGCTACACGAGCCGCGAAAATAGCTTACGAACGAGCAGGAGGAAAGTAATGGCGAGTCAACTTGTTTCAACAACGGTCAATGGAGATGTAGTCCAATTTGCTTGTCCGACAGATGAATCTTTGCTCAATGTCCTTCGCGATAATCTCGGTCTTACAGGTGCCAAGGAAGGCTGCGGTACAGGCGATTGCGGTGCGTGCAGCGTTACTATGGATGGGAGACTAGTATGCTCTTGCTTAGTTCTTGGCGTTGAAGCTGAGGGGCGCGAAATTACCACGATAGAAGGCATGTCGGATGGTCAAAATCTCCATCCTTTGCAGCAGCAGTTCATCGATAATGCTGCTCTCCAGTGTGGTATATGCACCCCGGGGTTCCTCGTTTCGGCAAAAGCACTTCTCGATCGAAATATTGATCCAACTGAAGAAGAAATTCGATACGCATTAGCCGGCAATCTGTGTCGCTGTACTGGATACGACAAAATAGTTCGAGCAGTCCAGGCAGCGGCTAAAGATCTTCAGAAAGCTAAGAAGAAAAAGTAATCAGGAGTACGAGTCATGAAACATGATCAGAGTTATGTAGAAAAAGATTTCACGGTCATCGGAACTCGAGTACCGCGTCCAGATGGTGTTGACAAGGTGACGGGTCGAGCTAAGTACGGTGCAGACGCTTACGCGCCAGGCCAATTGGTTGGTTTAGTTTTACGTTCGCCCCATGCACACGCTCGCATAAAGTCAATTAACACGTCCAAAGCTGAGAAGGTCCCGGGAGTAAAAGCGATTTTGACCGCAGAGGACCTGCCGGATCTGACCGGTGGACGAGAGCTAGATACTCTTGAGAATTGTATGGCAAGGGACCGCGTGCTCTATGACGGTCACGCAGTCGCCGCTGTTGCTGCTATAGACAAAGCCGCGGCAAAACAGGCGCTTAAGCTCATAAAAGTGAGCTACGAAAAGTTGCCACACGTCACTGACGTTGATGAGGCCCTGAAGCCAGATGCACCCGTGGTTCAGCCGCGGCACTCGAAGGAAGGGCAACCAGCAAATCAGACAGCTCGGATGGAGTTTGGGCATGGTGATGTGGATGAGGGTTTGAAGGAAGCTGATGTGGTAGTGGAAAAGAGCTTCAAGACTGGCCAGACTCACCAGGGCTATATTGAGCCTCATGCTTGTCTGGCAAGTGTTAGCCCTGATGGCTCAGGTGAGCTTTGGGTTACGACCCAGGGGCACTTTACATACCGTAACGTATGTGCGTCATTGCTGGGCATGGATATAGCGAAACTTAAAGTTACCTCCTCGGAAATCGGTGGTGGTTTTGGCGGCAAGACCCATGTGTGGATAGAGCCTCTCGCGCTGGCACTTTCCAGGAAAGCTAACCGACCGGTAAAGATGGTTATGAGCAGAGAAGAGGTCTTTAAGGCTTCTGGACCTACCTGTTCTTCGTCGATGGATGTTCGTATTGGCGCTCGAAAGGATGGAACCATAACCTCCGCACGTATCGAGTGCCGTTACAACGCGGGCGCGTTTCCCGGTATGTGGGGTATGCTTGGAGGTATGACCGCGTGGGCCTGTTACGATCTGCCGAATTGTAAATCGATAGGTATTGATGTTGTCACAAACAGACCGAAAGTTGCGGCTTATAGAGCACCTTCGGCGCCAATGATGGCCTTTGGTGTTGAAAGTACACTGGATATCCTGGCCGCTAAGCTTGGAATGGACTCCGTCCAATTGCGTTTGAAAAACGTGGCCCGAGAAGGTACACGTGCATCCTATGGACCAACCTACGGGCCCATTGGTATAGAGCCGACCTTGGAAGCTGTCCGAGACCATCCTCATATGAAGGCTAAATTGAAGAAAAATCAGGGACGTGGAATGGCTTGTGGGTTCTGGTTTAACATTGGTGGTCAGACCTGTGTTGATTTGAACATTGGTGTTGATGGAACTGTGAGCCTGTCTCAGGGTACGGTCGATGTCGGTGGCGCGCGAGCTTCTATGGGCTTAATCGCGGCAGAAGAACTCGGCATTCCTTATGATCAAGTGAAAACCAACGTTGCTGATACGGCTTCATTGGGGCACACCGATACAACGGAAGGAAGTCGTGG
>MDSZ01260077.1_pt1 | contig 10807 bp, 12 predicted proteins | sample 811201 | NCBI WGS metagenome assembly MDSZ01 (sample SAMN05326647, study PRJNA326480) | marine metagenome | isolation source: seawater | place: Indian Ocean: North | collected 2010
CACAAGGTAGCCATTTATTATGTAAATACAAATGACGGTTATACACTATTAGATGAAAAAATAAAAATACCATCTATAAAAAATAGCGTGTTAGTTTTTGATGGTGGGCAACATAGAGCTGTATCTCAAACAGACGAAAAAGTAAGAGTAATTATTAACATATCATATCAACCAAGAAAATCTGTGACAGCAACTTATTAATTTTTAGTGAATAAATAGTATTATGAAAACACTTACATTATTTCCTACGGTGATTAGCACAAGTATAAATCCAAATCACAATCAAATAGAAAAACAGCTTAAAGATGAGTGTATCAGATTAAGAGATATAACAACTAAAGGTGGTGATAATTGGCATTGTGATGTTTACAATACTTGTAATACATACAACTTAATGGAAAATGAAAAGTTTAAACCTCTTAATGATTGGGTTATGAGTGAAGTACAGCAATATGCTGGTATGTTAGGTTATCAAAATAAACCTTTTAAATCAAATGTAAATGGTTGGTTTAACATTTATGAGCAATACACTTACCAAGAAACACATGACCATATAGGAGGTGCCGACATATCTGTAATATACTATTTAACTGCACCAGAAGGTACAGGTAATACAATATTTTATTCGCCTGAACCAGGAGGTGTAAAAAGTGTATTTGATAATAATAACCCTTATACATATTCTCACTATTATATGAAACCAGAAGCTGGAACTTTGATTATGTTTAAGTCCAATGTAAAACATGGAGTACAGCAAAATAAAACAAACAAACAAAAAATATCATTGGCATACAACTTTGAAATATTATGACACTAGAAGAACTACAAATACAAGCAGAAAAAGACCTTAAAATAAATGATACTGAACTAGATTTAGAATCACTAAAAACACCACAATTACATAACACATATTTAAAACACTTGACAAAATATAAACTACTATTGAGTCGTAGTCAAACTGAATACAATGTAGAAAAAAGAAACAAGTGGGAATACTATACAGGTAAAGCAGACCCTAGTATTTACGCTCAAAAACCTTTTAGTTTTAAACTTCTAAAAGCAGATGTTGACAAATACTTGGATTCAGATGAAGAACTACAAAAGCTTAAACAAAAAGTAGATTATTTAGAAACAACAGTAGATTTTTTAGATAGAACAATAAGACAAATATCAAATAGAGGTTTCACTATAAAGAATGCTATTGACTGGCGAAAGTTTACTAGTGGCGCTATCTAAAAATGACATTAACTCGCTATATTATCATAGATAAGAAAAACGAAGTATATCTCAAAATAGAGGCCGATGCCAATATTAGACGAGAACTTGGAGAGCACTTTACCTTTGAAGTGCCTGGTTTTAAGTTTATGCCACAATATAGAAATAGAGTTTGGGACGGAAAGATAAGATTATTCTCATACGCCACAGGTCAGATATATGCTGGTTTATATCCTTACATTTTACAGTGGTGTAAAGATAATGATGTACAGGTAGTTGATGGCACAAAGATGTCAGATAACAAAGTTGACGATAAAAAAATTGACGATTTAATTAAGGCTCTTAAATTACCCTTTGATGTTAGAGATTATCAAAGAGAGGCTTTTAGATATTCTGTAGAAAAAAATAGGTGTTTACTTGTATCGCCTACAGCATCTGGTAAATCTCTTATAGTTTACTTGATGTTAATATTTAATCTATTAAGACTAAAAGATTCTAAACAAGATAAGATATTAATTATAGTGCCTACCACATCGCTAGTAGAGCAACTATTCAAAGACTTTAAAGACTATGGTTATAACAGTGATAGAAATGTACATAGGATATATTCTGGCCACGAAAAAGAAACTAATAAAAGAGTGATCATATCTACATGGCAGTCAATATACAATTTACCTAAAAAATGGTTTGAACAATTTGGTATGATAATAGGTGATGAAGCTCACTTATTTAAAGCTGTGTCTTTGACTAAACTAATGACTAAATTAGAAAAATGTAAATATAGGGTTGGACTAACAGGAACACTTGATGGTACAAAAACACACAAACTAGTTTTAGAGGGTTTATTTGGAAGTGTGAATAAGGTCGTATCTACAAGTGAATTACAAGAAAAGAAACAACTAGCCGATTTAAAAATTATGTGTTTAGTATTACAACATGATGATACTGCTAGACACTTTTTAAAAGATAAGACATACCAAGAAGAAATGGAATATTTGGTATCTAATGAAAAGAGAAACAAATATGTAAGAAACTTGGCGTCTTCTTTACAAGGTAATACACTATGCTTGTTTCAATATGTTGAGAAACACGGTAAAAAATTATTTGAAATGATACAGGAAAAGGCTACCGATAAAAAAGTCTTTTATGTACATGGTGGAGTAGAAACTGATGAACGAGAACAAATTAGAGAGATTACAGAAAAATCTGACAACTCTATTATCGTTGCGAGTTTTGGGACTTTCAGCACGGGCATTAATATTAGGAATCTTCATAACATTATTTTTGCTAGTCCTAGTAAGTCCAGGATAAGAAACTTACAAAGTATTGGTAGAGGTTTGAGATTAAAAGACGATAAGTCGGCCGCTACTTTATATGATATAGCAGATGATATTTCTTATAAAGATAATTTAAATTATACTTTACAGCACTTTAAAGAAAGGATTAGTATCTATAATAGTGAAGATTTTAATTACGAAATTCACAATGTAGAATTACATAAATAGTTATATGACTACCGAAACAATCAAAATTGTTAAACTAGTTAACGGCGATGATATTGTATGTTCTTTTCCTAAAGAACAGCTTGCAGAGAAATCGCCATTATTAAGAATATTAAAACCCCTGCATGTTAAGTATGTTCCACAGCTAACGCCTGATGGTTTCAAAGACTATGTGGCGCTTATAAAATGGACACCATACACGAAAGATCAAGTTATATCTATCCCAAAAGATAAGATTATGACGATAACAAATGCTGGTACCGAGATGGTAAAATCATACCACCATGTTGCTAGAAAATATGATGATGATACAAAAGTGCCAGAAAAAGTGAACGCTGTTCAGTTTAAAAAACAGAGGTTTTCCGATAAACAAAATGATAAGATAAATGAGATTTTTGATGAGCTTGATAATTATGATGATGAGCCAGATACTATACACTAGACTCTGAGTTATCCTTAAGCCATCGCTCACACGCTCTATTATATACAAAAAGCGAAAAAAGTCAATGTTATTATGAACAAAAAATTTAAAAAATTTGACAATAATATATTAGTTTATACCTTACAAAATCACAACAAAATCAAAGATAAAATACTGGCCTATATTGAGAGCGCAGAAAAGTTTTCTATACATAAAGAAAATTATGATGTGACGGCGACAGATTACATGCTAAAAACACACCCAATGGATAGAGAATACTATAAACTAATCAAAAATGAAACGACATTTTTTGAAGATGTTAGAGAGCTATATAGGGTAGCAGATATACAAGTTTCTAATATGTGGTATCAACAATACTATGAAAATGATAAACATGGTTGGCATTATCACAATATGGCTAATCTTCTAGCAGTCTATCTAGTAGAAATGACTAATAATGAGGGTCTTACAGAATTTTACGATTTATATGACAACAAAAGAATAGATGTACAAGCAAAAGAAGGCGACATCATCTTATTCAATTCGCTCACACCACACAGGTCGCCTGAACTAAAATCAAAAAACAGAAAAACAGCTATTAGTATCAACATGAATATATTTGACATAAAACCTAGTATGACGGTTGACTTTTAGCGCAAGATATAGTATATTATAATTATGGCAGCAAAAAAAGAACATTATGTAAATAACAAAGAATTTTTAGAGGCAATGAAAGCCTATAAGAAAGCAGTTAATAAAGCGAAACGAGAAAAGAAAGAGAAACCACCAGTCACAGATTATATTGGTAGTTGCTTTTTAAAGATAGCGAATCACTTATCATATAGACCTAATTTTATCAATTATACTTTTAGAGATGATATGGTTAGTGATGGTATTGAGAATTGTCTACAGTATTTGGATAATTTTAATCCACAAAAATCTAGCAACCCTTTCGCTTACTTTACACAGATCATATATTACGCATTTGTAAGAAGAATACAAAAGGAAAAGAAACAAACTACAATCAAACATAAATTGATTATGGATAGTAATTATGATGATGTGGCTTTACAACCAGGCGAAGATGGTGAGTTTAAAAACCAGTTTAGAGAATTTTTACAAAAAAATATTAGAATGGAAGAACCTGTAAAAAAAGAGAAGACCAAAAAGAAGACTAAAAAGAAAACTAAATCTAATCTCTACTCAATTCACTAATATGAAAATTGCTTTGTTAAACGATACGCACTTTGGTGCGAGAAATGACAGTTCAGCATTTCTGGACTATTTCATGCGTTTCTATGATGAGATATTTTTCCCTTATCTAGCAGAACACAATATAAAAACACTTATCCATTTGGGTGATGTTGTTGATAGAAGAAAGTTTATTAACTTTAAAACAGCACACACATTTAGACAAAAGTTTATGAAAAGATTATGGGAAGAAGGTATTGATACTCATATTATATTAGGAAACCACGACACTTACTATAAAAATACAAATGAAGTAAATGCTATCACAGAGTTATGTACAACTTATGACGGCAAACACGAACCATGGATATATGATAAAGTGAAAACTGTAAACATTGGTGGATTAGATATATGTTTTATACCTTGGATATGTGATGAAAATTACGAACATTCTGTAAAAGAAATACAAGATAGTAAAGCTCAAATAGCCATGGGTCATTTAGAGATAAAAGGTTTTGAAATGCACAATGGTCATATGAATAACCACGGCCAAGAAAAAGGTATGTTTAAAAGGTTTGAAAAAGTTATGTCAGGTCACTTTCATAAGAAATCAGATGATGGCCAGATATATTATCTAGGCACACAATATGAAATTACATGGTCAGATTATAAGTGTCCAAAAGGTTTTCATATATTTGATACAGAAACAAGAGAGTTAACTAGATTACCAAACCCAATAAGAATACATAAGAAACTAATATATAATGATAAAGATTATGATTACAGTAAAAAAGATTTAACACAATTTGAAAATACCTTTGTTAAAGTTTTTGTCACAAACAAAACAAATGAAGATATGTTTAATAAGTTAATAGATAGACTACACAACACAGTAAACACACACGAAGTTAATATTATAGAGGACTTAAATAGCGATATAACAGCTAGTGTAAAAGAAAACATATTAGATCAAGGCGAAGACACTCTTACATTTTTAGGTAATTATGTAGAGCAGATAGATACTGATTTAGATAAAAACAAATTGAAAAAAGTAGTTAAAGAACTATTTACGGACGCAATAGAAAGATGAAGATAATAGCAGATAATTTAAATTTTGGTCCATATGTGATGAAGACCAAATGCGAACAAAGAATTATTGATGATTTATTAGAGGCTGGTAATAAACTAAAAAATAATAAAGATAAAGATTATCAACACAAACTAGCTAGTATAGGTATTGATACTTTTAAGTTTGAAAAACAGACCGAAGAAAAGTTTTACCAAGACATCACACCTTATATGCAAGCGTATAGAAAAGGTCACTGTGAATATCATAGAATAGAAGAAAGAACAGTTAAAATTCGTTCTATTGATTTATGGATAAACTATATGAAACCAGGTGACTTTAATCCTATACATACACACGGTGGTGATTATTCCTTTGTATTATTTTTAGATGTACCAGAGATATTATCAAAAGAACAAAGAGAGTTTAATGGTACAACAGTCGGGCCAGGTGAATTGATGTTTGAATATTCACAGCAAGCTAGACCTCGTTGGTCAACCACTGGTTATGCTATCAAGCCACAAACAGGAGATTTTCTAATATTCCCAGCCTTATTACAACATTGGGTTATTCCATTTAGATCAGACTGTACACGAATAAGTGTGTCAGGTAATATGGAAATATGTAATAGGGACGAATTACCACATGATTATTTTTAAAAAGATAAAATGGAAAAACTTTCTATCAACAGGAAACACTTTTGTTGAGATAGATTTAAGAAAATCACAAATGACATTAATGATTGGAGCTAATGGCTCTGGTAAATCAACTATGTTAGATGCTTTGTGTTTTTCTTTATTCAATAGACCATTTAGAAATATCAAAAAAGAACAAATAGTAAATACGATTAATGACGGTGAGACCATTGTAGAGGTTGAGTTTCAAATAGGCACAAAAGCTTATAGAGTTAAGAGAGGTATCAAACCTACGATATTTGAAATTTATAGTGATGGTGTTTTATTAAACCAAGACGCATCAAGTGTAGATTATCAAAATGTATTAGAAGATCAAATATTAAGATTAAATCACAGAGCATTTAAACAAATAGCTGTACTAGGTTCTTCATCTTATCAACCATTTATGCAAATGCGACCAAGACATAGACGAGAGGTCGTAGAAGAAATACTAGATATTAGAGTTTTATCTCATATGGATATACTCACTAGAAATCAACAAACTGAATTGTCTAAACAAATAACAGAGGCTAGACACCAATGTGATTTGATAGAATCAAAATATGAATTAGAAACAAAACATTTTGAAGAACTAAAAAATAGAAGTATGGGTGATATTGACATTAAGAAAAACAAACTACAACAGAACAATGACGCCAAAGAATCATATTTAAGAAAGATACAAAAATTAGATAGCGAATATAAACAATTAGAAACATCTATTAAAGATAAAGATAAGATTGAAAGTAAACAAAAGAAATTAGAAAAAATAGAAACAAAGATAGAACAAAATTTATACACACACGAAAAAAATTTAAAGTTTTTTGAAGAAAATGATAACTGCCCTACCTGCACACAAAAGATACAAGATGATTTTAGAAACGATAAGATTAGTTATGAAAAGAAAAAACTAAAGACGCTAAACGATGGCATGAAAGATTTAGTAAAAGAGATAACAAAGGTAGAGGGTCAAATAGCTGGTTTCAATAAAGTATCTGAAAAGATGTATGATATTAATATAGAGATGTCAAAACTAAACACCTCAATAGATGAGATTAAAAAATTTAGTGATAGTTTACACAATGAGATATTATTGTTAGAGGGTAAAGATGAGGATAGTAAAAATATTGAAGGTCAGCTAGATGAACTAAAAGTACAACTAGAACAAACAAAAATTAAACTAGCTAGTATAGTAGATGAAAAGAAATACATTGATGTGATTAGAGAGATACTTTCTGACAAAGGTGCTAAAGCGAAGATAATTAAAAAGTATCTACCTATTATGAATCAACTAATAAATCAACACTTACAATCAATGGACTTCTTTGTTAACTTTCATTTAGATGAAGAATTTAAAGAAACTGTAAAGAGCCGACATAGAGATATATTTGATTACAATAGTTTTAGTGAGGGTGAAAAAATGAGAATAGATTTAGCACTTGTATTTACTTGGCGTGCTATCGCAAAGATGAAAAACAGCGCTAATACAAACTTAATGGTACTTGATGAAATATTTGATAGCTCTTTAGATGGTCAAGGTACAGATGACTTTTTTAAGATAGTTAGAAAACTAGATAAAGAAAATATCTTTATCATATCACACAAAGGTGACATATTATTTGATAAGTTTACAAATATAATTAAGTTTAAAAAAGAACATAATTTTACGGAGCTACAATATGTCTAATGTAATTGTAAGAAGAAAGTTTAATTTAGATACAGTCACTTGGCAAGAGGCTGTTGATAATTTAGATTATACAATTAATAATAAACTATCTTTGAAAGTAAGAGAACCAGGTTTCTATGTTTCTATGAATGCTCATCTAATACCATCGGTACAAAAAGTTTTAGAACAGCTAGAGATGAAGTCTGCTCATATGTATTTAAACTTGGCAACTAGTACAGGAACATTTGGTAATCATGTAGATACTATGACGGTGACTTACTGGCAATGTGTTGGTCAAACAATGTGGATAATAGATGAGAGAGAACAGTATATATTACAGGCAGGTGATTTGATAACTGTTAAAGAAGGAACATACCACAATGTAATACCACTAACACCAAGACTTGGAATATCAATGGCAACATAAATAGGAGTAATATGAAAGAACTAAAATTAATACCACCAACAGATTTAAGAGTACAAACAGCTTTAGCACCTTTTCAGGACGATATGTTAAAAGAACATAATTTTAAAGATAGAAAAGAGCTTAGCGAATCAATGTTTGCCACAATGAAAAAATATGGTGGTATAGGTTTAACTTGTAATCAAGTTGGTTTACCATATAATATGTTTGTATTAGGTGACCACCCCAATATAGAAAAGGGTTTAAAGGTATCATGTTTTAATCCTATGATAGTATCTAGTAGTGAAGAAACGACAGTGATGCAAGAAGGTTGTCTAACTTTTCCATTTGTGTTTTTACTAATAACTAGACCTCGTAAAGTAGTCGTAAAATATGAAGATGAAAATGGCGATTTACAAGAGGGTCAATTTGATGGTTTGTTCTCTCGTATATTTCAACACGAATATGATCATATATTAGGTAGAAACTTTACAGAGCATGTATCTAAATTTAAACTAAAACGAGCTTATAAGAAAGCTGAAAAAGAGATGGATAGAGTAAGGGCGAAATCTCAACATTGACAATAGATGAATAACCTGATAATATTATATTATGTTCAAACCATACTACTTAAAAGAAGTATTAGACAATTCTAATAAAGAACTATTTACAGTCATATCTACCTTTGCTGGTGGTGGTGGCTCTTCTACTGGTTATAGATTAGCTGGTGGTAAGATTTTATGTGTAAATGAATTTGTACAATCAGCCGTAGATACATATGGCGCAAACTATCCAAACACCCCAATATTAGATGATGATATAAAGAAACTTACAGGCGAAGATTTTTTAAGAGTAGCTGGCATCAAAAAAGGTGAGTTAGATATACTTGATGGTAGTCCACCATGTTCAGCGTTTAGTGTCGCTGGTAAAAGAGAAAAGGGTTGGGACCAAACAAAGACTTATTCAGATGGTAAACAAGTAGAAAATATAGAAGACTTGTTTTTTGAATTTACTAGAATTACAGGCGAGATAATGCCTAAAGTAGTGATAGGTGAAAATGTCGCTGGTATCACAATGGGTGAAGCGAAAGAATATTTTAATAGAATAATTAACGAATTTAGTAAACTAGGTTATGAGGCTGTGGGTAAAGTATTGAATGCCGCAGATTATGGTACACCTCAAGGAAGACAAAGATGTTTTTTCATAGCTATTAGAAATGATATTATGGATAAGGCTGGTCTTAATTTTATGACTATGGAAAACGAAGTATATCCAGAACCATCTAGTAAACAAATATCAATAAAAGAAGCTATTGATGATGTACAAAATGATGAGGCTGAAGAAAAAGAGTTATTAGAGTATGTACAAAATGGCTTTCAAAAAAAGTGGGTAGAGATACTACCTTTTAATCCTAATAAACATATCAAACCTAGTGAAAATGAGATAAGAATTATACCTAAAGATAAGTGGGAACAATATAAAGCGATGGGCTTCCAAGAGAAAAATGCTAAACCAGTAATATCAAATAGTAATACTACAATAGATCAACTAATGAAAACAGATGTAAAACACTATGAATGGGATACAGATAAAGAATATTACTTTGTAGATATAAACTATAAGAAATCTATGTTTAATATGATTAGACCTGCCGTTAATTTACCATGTCCTACATTAACTCAAAGGGGTCAACAAATGAGTGTATCTGGCGTATTTCATTATAATAAGAATAGAAAGTTTACTATAAAAGAGTTAATAAGAATCATGGGTTTACCTGATGATTACAAATTACAAGGTAAGTTTGATCAACAAGCTGAAAGAATAGGGCGTATGGTAGCGCCACTAATGATGAAGAATCTAGCGTCTAATATATACGAAAAAGTGTTAAAAAGAACAAAGTAAGAACATCATACCTCAAAAATACTAGTAAAATCAACGCAATTTATAGGGTTGACTTTTTAAATGCGACCTGATAGATTAGCTAGTATGGACACACAAACAATAATAAATTTAGATACTAAATCTATTCTCGCAAAATTAATCGCAACAGAAAATTTACAAGTACAACACAACAAAGTAAAAACCGCTTCGTTTGATACGAAACATAGAGTTTTAACTTTACCAATATTCAAAAATCCTAAAGGTGATGTGTATGATATGTTAATCGCACATGAGTGTGCACACGCTTTACATACTCCAACAGATGGTTGGTCTAAAATCGCTAGTGACAATAGTTTAAGATCATATGTCAATGTATTAGAAGATTGTAGAATAGATAGAATTATACAAAAACAATATCCAGGTGTTGTTAAAAACTACTTAAATGGTTTTGATATTTTAGAAAAACAAAATTTCTTTGGCACTCATGGCAAAGACTTAAATACAGAATTGATGTTAATTGATAAAATCAATCTATATTATAAGTCTTCAAAAAGATTACCGATTAAATTCTCCTCTGTTGATATGAACTGGTTGAGTAAGGTTGACAATTTAAAATCGTTTGATGATGTTGTTGACCTTGCTAAATCAATGTTAGAGTGGCAGAAAAAAGAATTAGATGGTTTGAAAAAATTACCAGATTTTGATACTCATAAAATTGCTGAAAACTATGACCTGACAGAAGACGGTGAGAATAGTGATGATGAGAGTACAGAAGATACAGATAATGA
>MDSZ01244215.1_pt1 | contig 10804 bp, 10 predicted proteins | sample 811201 | NCBI WGS metagenome assembly MDSZ01 (sample SAMN05326647, study PRJNA326480) | marine metagenome | isolation source: seawater | place: Indian Ocean: North | collected 2010
ACTTGAAATGCCGTTAAAGGCGCTGCCCCATGGCCAGAATAGATACCCCGCGCCCGGTGCGCGGCACGCAGGACATGCTGGGCGGCACGCCCGATGCTTTCCAGGAGAGGTTCGCGCATGTGGTCGCGACCTTCGATCGCGTGCGCCGGCTCTATGGGTTCCAGCGGGTCGAGGTGCCGGTGTTCGAGGCGACGGCAGTGTTCGCCCGGTCGCTGGGCGAAAGCACCGATGTCGTGTCCAAGGAAATGTATACGTTCGAGGATCGCGGTGGTGACAGCATCACCCTGCGCCCCGAATTCACCGCCGGGATCAGTCGCGCCTATATCACCGAAGGCTGGCAGCAATATGCGCCGCTCAAAGTCGCGACGCACGGGCCGCTGTTCCGATATGAACGGCCGCAAAAGGGACGGTTCCGCCAGTTCCACCAGCTCGACGCGGAAATCATCGGCGCGGGCGAGCCGGGCGCGGACGTCGAATTGCTGGTGATGGGCGACCAGCTGCTGCGCGAGCTGAAGATCGAGGGCGTCACGCTGACGCTCAATACGCTGGGCGACGCGGCGAGCCGGGACGCCTGGCGCGCGGCGCTGATCGCGCATTTCGAGGCGCATAAGGGCGATTTGTCGGAAGACAGCGTCGAGCGGCTGGCGAAGAACCCGCTGCGCATCCTGGACAGCAAGGACCCGCGCGACCGGCCGATCGCCGACAGCGCGCCGGACATCGACGCTTATCTGACCGATGAGGCGCGCGTTTTCTTCGAGAAGGTGACGGCGGGGCTGGACGCGGCGGGCGTGGCGTGGGAGCGCAACGCGCGGCTGGTGCGCGGCCTGGATTATTATCGCCACACGGCGTTCGAGTTCGTGACCGATCGGCTGGGCGCGCAGGGCACGGTGCTGGGCGGCGGGCGCTATGACGGGCTGATCGAGAATCTGGGCGGCCCCGCCACGCCGGCGGTCGGCTGGGCAGCGGGGATCGAGCGGCTGGCGATGCTGGTGGATGCGCCAGAGGTGCAGACGATCGACGTGGCTGTCATCCCGATGGGTGATGCGGCCGAAAGCGTCGCCACCGGCATAGTCGCAAACCTGCGTCGTGCTGGCGTCACTGCGGACATGGCCTATCGCGGCAATATGAAAAAGCGGATGCAGCGCGCCAATGCGTCGGGTGCGCAGACTGCCATCATTATTGGCGACGATGAACTGGCGGAGGGAGAAGTCACGATCAGGAATCTGGTCGATGGCGCGCAGGAGCGTTGCAAGATCGACGCGCTTGGTGACTATCCGCTGCTGAGCAAGGTGGGCTTTGTGGAGGGGCTGCTTCGCAGCTTCGATGTGCCGGATGCGTCTGCCAGCTGATGTCAGCTATCACTTTGACCCCGTCCGTTTACCCGTTCGCTCTGAGCTTGTCGAAGGGCTGTTCTTTCTTGTGGAGGCAAGGACAGGGCTTCGACAGGCTCAGCCCGAACGGCATTGAGGTTGGCTCCTGATGCACATTTCCGCTGAACGCATTGCGCAGATCGAGGCGCGCCGGGACGAGGTGCAGGCGTCGATGACGCGCGCCGATCTGGCGCCCGATCAGTTCGTGCGGCTGTCCAAGGAATATGCCGAGATCGAGCCGGTGGCGGCGGCGGCGCGCGAATTGCGGCGGTTGCGGCAGGAACTGGCGGCGCTGGAAATGATGACCGGCGGCGAGGAGGCGGACCCGGCCATGCGCGACATGGCGCAGGAGGAAATGCAGCTGCTCAAAAGCCAGCTGCCCGCCGCCGAGCGCGCGCTGGCGCTGCAATTGCTGCCCCGCGACGCGGCTGACGCCCGGCCCGCCATGCTGGAAATCCGCGCCGGCACCGGCGGGGACGAGGCGGCCCTGTTCGCGGGCGACCTGTTCCGCATGTATCAGCGCTATGCCGATACGCAGGGATGGAAGATGGAGATGCTGTCGGCCAATGCGTCCGAACAGGGCGGCTTCAAGGAAGTGGTTGCCAGCATCAATGGCGCGGGCGTCTTTGCGAAATTGAAGTTCGAGAGCGGGGTGCACCGGGTGCAGCGCGTGCCGGTGACGGAAAGCGGCGGGCGCATCCACACCAGCGCCGCGACCGTCGCCGTGCTGCCCGAACCCGAAGAGGTGGACGTGCAAATCGCCGACGCGGACCTCAAGATCGATATTTATCGCGCGTCGGGCGCAGGCGGGCAGCATGTGAACACCACCGATTCGGCGGTGCGCATCACCCATGTGCCGACCGGCATCGTAGTGACGCAGCAGGATGAACGGTCGCAGCACAAGAACAAGGCGAAGGCGATGCAGGTGCTGCGCGCGCGCCTGTACGAAGCCGAGCGCGAACGCACGCAGAATGAGCAGGCGGGAGCGCGCAAGGCGATGGTGGGATCGGGCGACCGGTCCGAACGCATCCGCACCTATAATTTCCCGCAGGGGCGCGTCACCGACCATCGCATCAACCTGACGCTGCACCGGCTGCCCGAAATATTGGAAGGGCCGGGCCTTTCCGAAGTGATCGACGCGCTGACGGCCGAGGATGAAGCGGCGCGGTTGGCGCAGTTGGAAGGGGTGAGTTGACGGGGTCTTCCCCCCTGTGCCTGACGAGCGGGAGCATCCCGGACGCGCTTCGCGCCGCCACCGATAGTCTTGCCGGTTCCAGCGACACGGCGCGGCTGGACGCGGAATTGCTGATGGCGCATGCGCTGGGCCTGTCGCGTGGTGACATGCTGATGCGGCAGCGTGACCTGAGCGCGCCGTCCGATTTCGCGGCGCTGATCGCGCGGCGGGCGGCCGGAGAGCCGGTCGCGCATATCATCGGCACGCGCGATTTCTGGACGATCACGTTGGCTGTGACGCCCGACACGCTGATCCCGCGCCCGGACAGCGAGACGCTGATCGAGGCGGCGGTCGACTATTTCGGGGCGCAGGGTCCGCAGACGGTGCTGGACCTGGGTACCGGGTCTGGCGCGCTGTTGCTCGCGGCGCTGGCGCAATGGCCGCAGGCGCGCGGGCTGGGGATCGACGCGTCGGCGGGCGCGCTGTTGGTGGCGCGGGGCAATGCGGCGCGGCTGGATCTGGACGCGCGCGCCGAATTTCGCGCCGGGGACTGGGCGACAGGGGTGGAGGGCGCGTTCGACCTGCTGCTCATCAACCCGCCCTATATTGGCGTGGATGAGCCGCTGAGCGGCGATGTATTGCGCGAACCGGCCAGTGCGCTGTTTGCAGGGGCGGACGGGCTGGACGATTATCGCCGCATCGCGCCCGACCTGCCACGCCTGATCGCGCCGGGCGGCATGGCGGCGATCGAGATTGGCCACAGGCAGGGCGACAGCGTCGGCGCGCTGGTGGCGGCGCAGGGGTTGAACGTCGCGATCCGCCGCGACCTGGCGGGGCTTGATCGCTGCGTCATCGCCACGCGGACATGATGGGCAATGGGCGATTTACGCGCAGGAAAACGAAAATCGCTTGGTTTATGCCGGGAAAGCCACTACATCGGGTCAAGGAACGGCTCCATCTCGTGATCTGGCTACTATGGCCATGGACAGAAAAGGCCGTTTTTTACGCTCCTTAAAGTCATGACGGCGTTCGCTGCGCTAGCGCCGGTGGCGGCCAGGCAATTGGCCCGGATCATCCGGCCAGGCCCGGCGGAGCCATATTCGGCCAGTGGATGGCCGTGCTTGGGGATGGCGACTGAACAGTGTCTTCAGTGAGTTTTGACATAGCGAACGCAAGGACCATGTCTTGATCAACAACCGGCAATCCGGCCGTCGCAATCGCGGCCGGAACAATAACGGTCGACCCAATGGTGGCAACCGGGGCGGCGGCGACAATGGCAACCGCATCGACAACCGCGCGCGCGGCAATGCGGCCCAGCTTCTTGAGAAATACAAGAATATGGCCCGCGATGCGCAGATGGCCGGCGACCGCGTGAATGCCGAATATTATTTGCAGTTCGCCGATCATTATTTCCGCGTGCTGGCCGACAATCGCGCCCGCCAGGAAGAACAGCAGCAGCGTTATCGTCGCAATGACGATGACTATAGCGAAGACGGCGATGAATTCGACAGCGCCGATTATGGCAGCGACGATGGACGCGCCGACCAGTCCGAGCGCGGATCGCGCGATCAGGGCCGGGGCCAGGCGCGGGATCAGGGCCGCGATCAATCGCGCAATCAGGGCAGGGATCAGGCCAGAGACCAGGACGGTCGGCAGGATGACGAGCGCGAAGCGCGCGGCAACCGGCGCGACCGCACCCGCCGCGATCAGCAGGGCGGTGACGTCGATGCATCGACCCGGATGGAACGCGGCGTCGAAGGCCCGGCCGGCACCCCCGCCGACGCGATGAGCGAGGCTGCGCAGGCCGCGCCCGCTGCGGCTCCTGCCGCTGAAACCGAAGCGCCAAAGCCGCGTCGCGGCCGTCCGCGCAAGGTCGATGCCGCCAAGGCCGCCGATGATGCGCATGGGATGGACGCCACGATCCTGCCGCCCTCGATCGCGCGGGCGGACAATGATGAAGACGCGCCAGCCGAAGACGCACCCAAGAAGCGCACGCGCCGGCCGCGCGCGAAGGCGGCCGAGGCCGCTGAATAACAGCATCGCCCGCTATTTGGCGGCGACATCGGGGGACGATGCGAGCGCGCATCGTCCCCTTTTTGCTGCCCGCTTTCCAAGTCGCGCGCGATCCGGCACAAGACGGACGCAAAGACCGGAGAGAGACATGATCGCTGCGCGCCTGCCCGTCCCGTTGCTGCTGGCCCTGATGTCGGCAAGCGCCCATGCGCAGGTCGCAAGCGACCCGGTGGGCGCCAGCGCGCAGGGGGATATTGCCGTCACCATCTATAATGGCGGCCAGTCGCTGGTGCAGGATGAACGGCGACTGCCGGTCACGCAGGGCCGCAACCGCATTGAATTTCCCGATGTATCAGCGCGCATCCGGCCCGAAACGGTGAACCTGTCGGGGCCGGGCCTGTCCATCGTCGAGCAGAATTTCGATTTCGACCTGCTGTCGCCCGACAAGCTGATGGACAAAGCAGTGGGGCAGGAGGTGACGCTGGTGCGCACCAATGTCGCGACCGGGGCGGAAACGCGGGAACGGGCGAAGGTACTGGCGGCCAATGGCGGCATCGTGCTCCAGATCGGCAGCCGGATCGAAGTGCTGCGCGACGACGGCCTGCCGGTGCGGGTGGTGTTCGACCGGGTGCCGCCCAATTTGCGCGCGCGCCCGACATTGTCCGTGACGGTGGAAGCGGACCGCGCCGGCACAGTGCCCGCCCGCCTGTCCTACCTGACGCCCAATCTGGGCTGGACCGCCGATTATGTCGCGATGTTCGACGCGGCGAAGCAGGCGATGGACATGCAGGGCTGGGTGACGCTCACCAACAATACGGGCACGACCTTCACCAATGCGCGTACCCTATTGGTGGCCGGCGACCCCGCCAATGGCGGCGGCCGGCAACGCGGCTTTGCCGCTGGCGCGGGCGCAATCGATGCCGCCGGAACGGAAAGCGGGACGCGCGAGCGGCTGGGCGACTATTATCTCTATCCGCTGGCTGCCCGCACGACGATCGCTGACGCGCAGCAGAAGCAGGTGAGTTTCCTGGATGTGCAGGGTACGCCGGCGCGGGCGACCTATGAATATGTAAACGGGTGGCTGGGCAGTTCCGCCGAGCCGATGAGCGCGTCGAGCGTGCTCAAATTTTCAACGTCAAGACAGGGCGGCCTGGGCGACCAACTGCCCGCCGGGACGATCCGCGTCTATATGCGCGACGCACGCGGCGACCCGCAGTTCATCGGCGAGAATCGCATCGACCATACGCCGATGGGATCATCCATGGCGTTGCGCACCGGCGAGGCCTTCGACGTCAAGGTCCGCCCGACCGTCGAGCAGCGCACCCGCAAGGGCGCGGACCGGTGGGAAACGCGCATGCGCTATACCCTGACGAACGCGCGACCGGAGGCGGTCACGGTTGACCTGGCGCAGCTGGGCCTGTGGGGCGACACCCGCGTGGTGCAGCAGAGCCTGGAGGGACGGCGCGTGTCGGCGGAGCGGATGGAATGGAGCGTGCCTGTGGCGGCCAATGGGTCGGCCGAACTGCTGGTCACGTTCGATTCGCGCTATTGAGCGCGACGACATGATGGCCGGGCGGCTGATCCTTGTCCTTGCGCTGGCGTTAGCGGCTGTGGTGCCAGCGATGACGCGGGCGCAAACGCTGGTGTCGCCACGGCCCGATACGGTGGCGCTCACCATTTATCGCCAGCCCGGCCGCACGCGCGGCGCGATCGACCCGCAATGGCCGCGCGGCTATGCGCTCGTCACGGAAACCCGCACCATCGACCTGCCGCAGGGCGAAAGCGTGATCCGGTTCGAGGGCGTGGCCGAAGGGTTGATGCCGGAAACGGCCGTGCTGTCCGGCTTGCCGCAGGGGGTGCGGGAGAAAAATCGCGACGACCGGCTGTTGTCGCCCGCAGGACTGGTCGACGCCTATCTCAAGCGCAGCGTGACGCTGCGCCGCACCGATCGCGCCACGGGCAAGGTGACGCAGCAGGATGCGGTCATCACCGCAGGGCCGGCGGGCGGCGTGATCGTGCGCACGGCGCAGGGTTATGAGGCATTGGGGTGCAGCGGCCTGCCCGAACGGATGCTTTACCCGCAGGCCCCCGCCGACCTGTCGGCGCGCCCGACGCTGTCGGTGATCGCGACTGCCGATCGGCCGACGCGCGCGACCGTGCAGCTGACCTATCTGGCGCAGGGGTTCGACTGGGCGGCCAATTATGTCGCGGAGCGGCGCGCGGACGGCCGGATCGACCTGATGGCGTGGCTGACGCTGGCCAATGGGGGCGTGACGGGCTTTGCCGATGCGAAGGTCGCGGTGATCGCCGGGCATCCCAACCGGGAGGCGCGGGCGTTGCTGCGCCGGCAGGCAGCCGGTGCGCTCAGCTTACGCTGCTGGCCGATGGACGGCACCAGCACCCACCCGCGCTGGGGATTGCCGCCGGTGGCGATGGCGCAGCGGATGGAGCGGGCGGAGGATATCGTCGTGACGAGCGCGCGGCTGGCGGCGCCGGCTCCACCGCCGCCACCTCCGCCACCTCCGCCTCCGCCCGAAGATGTCGGGGATTTGAAACTCTACCGCATTCCCTTTGCCGTCGATGTCGCGCCGAGCGGGCAGAAGCAGGTGGCCCTGCTAAGGCAACCGGGCGTGGCGGCAGAGCGGCTTTATGCCGGCACGGTGCGCGGGGCGACGCCATCGCTGCCGATGACACTGCGCCTGCGCTTGCGGAACCGGGCAGAGGATGGCCTGGGAATCGCCATGCCCGCAGGCCGCGTCGCGTTGTTCGAGCATGTGGCGGGGCAACGGCTGTTGGCGGGCGAGGCGGACGTGGCGGACAAGGCCGCGGGCGAGCGGATCGATTATGACCTGATGCAGAGCCCCGATGTGCGGATCGCCGCGACAATCGCGCAGGAAAGCGCCAAGCGCCGACGCTGGATCGTCAGCGTCAGCAATGCGCGGGCGCAGCCCGTGACCGCCGAAGTCACCCTGATGCAGGATATTACGCCCCGGCCAAAAGGGCTGGAGCGGCGCGGCAGTGGCTGGATCTGGCGCATAGTCGTGCCGGCGAACGGCAAGGCAGACTATCGCTATGATGAGCGGTTCGACCGCTGAACCGTCAGGCGGTCGGAAAGGGCCGGGGTCGGTGATCGGCGTCCAGCGCCACGAAGGTATAGACGCCGCTAGTCAGCGGCACTTCTTCCTGCGCGATTCCGCGCGTCGCCACGACGTCGATGCGGATCGCCAGCGATGTCCGTCCGCGCCGCTCTTCGCGCGCATAGACCGACACGATATCGCCCAGCAAAATCGGGGCGATGAACTTCATGCTTTCGATCGCGACGGTGGCGACCGGTCCCTGCGCCAGGCGATGGGCGATGATGCCGCCGGCGATATCCATCTGGCTGAGCACCCAGCCACCGAAAATATGGCCGTTGGCGTTGATATCGGCCAATCGCGGCATCACGCGCAGCACGGCTTCGCCCCGGTCGTCTTTCGTCGTTTCAGTCATCCAGCGGCCCCTCGTCCTTCGCCCTGTCAATTACCTGTTCGTCATGCCCCGTCCCGCTGGACAGGAAGACGAGCGCCATCAGCCCCGTCCCCAGCATGAAGGTCAGCCATACGCCCAATGTGGTCGCGATCGCCATATGGATCGGCAGCGAACCCGTCCACCAATAGAGAAACAGCAGCGCCGCGCCGACGCAGGCCGCGCCGCCGGCCGCCATCCAGGCCATGATCCGGCGAAACCGGCCCCAGGCCGTCGCCGCGATCTGCGGGTCGTCGAGCGCTTGCTTGCGTGTCATCCCTTTTCTTTGGGGCGTGATCGTGGGATCATCAAGCGCCGGACGCGATTTGGGTCGCCAACGCCCGGCTGGCGGCTCGTTCATCGCGCAACAGAATAACAGGACCGGCGGACGCAGGCGAACAAGGAGAGCAGGCCATGACCATTGCAACGATTTTGCAGCGCAAGGGGACCGACGTCATCCAGGTCGAGCCCAGCGACAGCGTGCTGAGCGCCGTCCGATTGCTGGCGGACCAGCGAATCGGTTGTGTGCCCGTGGTCGCGGATGGCCAGGTGGTGGGCATTTTTTCGGAGCGCGACCTGGTGTACCGCGTGGCGCAGGATGGCCCGTCCGCGCTGGACCACAGCGTCGGCGACGTGATGACCGCGCCGGCCATCACCATTGATGAACAGACATCGGTCATGCAAGGCCTGTCGCTGATGACGAAGCGGCGCATCCGTCATCTGCCGGTGGTGGTCGATGGCGCGCTGGCGGGCATGATCTCGATCGGCGATCTGGTCAAATTCCGAATCGACAGCATCGAATCGGAAGCCGCGGCGATGCGCGACTATATCCAGACCGTCTGATCGCCGGAGGGCTGCCGGATCAGGCCGCGGCCTGAACCGGCGGCTTGCGGCGGATCACCAGCGCGATCAGTTCCCGAAGTGTCCCGCGCGCGCACAGCAGCAGCGCGCCAAGAAAGGCGAGGCCGCCGGCCGGAACCAGAATGGCGAGCCGCAGCGGGGCAGGGATAACCGGCAGCGCAGAATCGATGGCGAGCACGACGCCGGCCATCAGCAACGAACAGCCAAGGCCCGGCGCCGCCGCCAGTGCGAGGTCGGCGAGGCGCAGGCCCATGGGCGCGCCAGCGAGGCGTGCGGTCACCAGCGTCAGCAGCGGAAAGGCGGCAAGCCAGGCCCAGGCCAGGCCGATCGCCCCATATTGGATGCCAATCAGGAAGGCCGCCGGCATCAGCACCGCGCCGACTCCGGCGATTCGCGCGGTGGTGCCGGGGCGGCCGAGCGCATTGCTGACCGGCGCGAACATCACCTGCACCGTCATGAACGGCATGGCGAGCGCTAATATGGTGACGAAGGGGGCCATGGCCAGCCATTTTTCCCCGAACAGCGTTTCCACCAGCGGTCCCGCCGTCACCGCCATGCCAAGGTAAATGGGGCAGGTTAGCAGCAGCAGCAGCTTTACCGCCTTGCAGAAGGACCAGGAGACGCGGCTCACATCCTTCTGCATTCGCGCATAGGCGGGAAAGGCGACGTCGTTGAGAGGGGGCACGAATTTACTGACGAAAATCTGGGTGAGGAACAGCGCTTCGGCGTAAAGGCCCAGCGCATGGGGATCGAGCACGCGGCCGCCGATGAAGATGTCCGCCTGGCTCTGGACGATCCAGAACAGCTGGCCGCCGAGCAACGACGCGCCATAGCCGACCATCGCGCCGGTGCCGCGAAAATCGAAACTGGGAATCGGGCGGAATCCGGTGACGATGACATAGCCCGCCGCCTTGACCCAGAAGCCGGCGATCGGCGCGAAGACCAGCGTCCATACACCCCAGCCTGACAGGGCACCGGTAAGTGCGACGCCGGCGGAGGCTGCGGCGGCGATCAGGTTGACCAGCGCGGGCCGCTTGAAGTCCAGCGCGCGGCCCATGATCGCTTCGGGAATCGAGATGAAGGGGGTGGACAAATAGAGCAGCGCCTGCACCCGCAGCAGGTCGGCGACCATGGGTTGGTCATAATAGTCCGCCGCCAGGGGCGCGATGGCGAGTTGCAGCAAGGCGAGCGATCCGTTCAGCAGCAGCATGATGCCAAAGGCCTGGCGCAACCGATGCGGTTCAACGCTGTCCGACTGCACCAGCGCGCTCACCAGGCCATAGCCGTTGAGGAAGGTCGCGAAATTGAGGATCACCTGCGTCATCGCGAACAGGCCATAGTCGGCCGGATCGAGCAGGCGGATGACGGCCAGTGTCACCACCCAGCTCATCATCTGCGACACGATCTGGCTGCCCGACCGCCAGAAGATCGCGCTGCGTATCCGCGCGCCAAAGCCCGCGTCATTCGCATCCGCATCCTGCAAACCCATATCGCTATCCGTTCCTCGATCCTGATCGCTGGTCGGAGCCTTTATCAGGGAAGGTGCCAAAAATTTCTGAAATAAAACTGCAAAAAGGGTTTGACGGTTCGGAAAGCCACCCATATATGCCGCCTCACCGGACGGGACGCTGCCTTTTACGAGGCGCTGACGGAACGGTCGCCAACATTTGCGGGACACTCTCCCTCGGAAGCAGTTTCGAGGAAGGTTCTCTGTCCCCTAAGAGTGTTGGATGGTTCTTTGACATTGTAGGTTAGATGAAGGGACATGTGGGCGGCGGCTCGGTGTCTGGTGCTTTCTTTGGGGCGCTGGATTATCGTAAAAGCTTAAGCCGGTTCATATGTCTCAATACATATCCACAGTATATGTAATGTGCAGGAACTG
>MDSZ01010227.1_pt1 | contig 10803 bp, 14 predicted proteins | sample 811201 | NCBI WGS metagenome assembly MDSZ01 (sample SAMN05326647, study PRJNA326480) | marine metagenome | isolation source: seawater | place: Indian Ocean: North | collected 2010
TATCACTTCAAGAGTCATAGCATCAGCAAGTTTGTTTACTGTCTCTTTAGATAATGCCATTACTTTGATTTTGGAAATAATTGTACTTCTTGAGTACCATATCTACCTTGTGCTTCAACTTTAGCATCAGATCCAAAATTACTCACACTTTCAAAGTGTGGAATGTACTGAAGTCTGTTGTTGATTTTAACGTAAGCAGACCAAATTGCCATGATAGGTAAAAATAAGGTGCGAGAAACATTACCATCTTTCGCATTAACCTCGCCCTAGTTGGCATAAGGTGTTGGTATGTTTCCCAATGTCATTATACACCCTATTCAGGATTTGGCAACTCTTTCATACCATGAGGCGGATTTAATCCCTCATTCATACCCCAATGATCTGACAATTCTGTTCTGGCATTAAATGCCTTCTCTCTTTCTTGTCTTGTTAAATTAACAACTCGCCAACCATAATCACCATTAGTTAATACTGTGGGCATATAATTCATGGACAAGGTTATTCTATTCTCTCCTTGATTGAGATCATATCCATGTAATACTTGTGATGGGAATAACAATAACTCACCTTCTTTTGCCATCACTTTGTTATCTTGATTGTAATTTGTATATTTAATAGGCAAATTGATCAAAGATGGTTTCATTTGCTGAAACAAACTTTCTGAGTTAGTGAAATGTGTAGGCACATGTTCTTCCTCATTAAAGTTAACATAATATACACCTGATAGATAAGAATTACCATGACAATGTGGATGTTGATGTCCACCTTGACCAGAAATATTAAACCAACTATCTGTTACTTGTATATGTTCTTGTATGTAATCACCTTTAACATCTCGAGCAAATATTAATGCCTGTTCTTCACACCAAGTTCTAAATCTGCCATATTTTAGATCATCCATTAAGACAGAATAATGTCCTATATGTTTTAAATTACCACTATTAACATTATATGCTAAATCATTAACATCTTCTCCTTGTATATGATCCAGCACAGTTGCCTTCAACTTATCGTGAAAAGGGCAAGGTATTATAGCAACTGGAGTGGGTAAAATACTAAGAACTTCCATATCAATTAAAATCAGGATTATCCCATAACTTACTTCTAAACGTAGTCATGGCAGTGTGTCTCTCTTCCTTAGTTAGTGGTTCAACTTTAAAAGAATTAATATATCTAGGCATCAAATTACTAGAGACAGTTATTCTATTATCATGGTGATTAGTTCTATAACCATGAACACAATTAGCACGCCAAAGTAACAATGATCCTTCTAATCCTACCACTTCATTGACTTCATTATACTTCGTTCTCTTATCATTTGTCAACATATATGGTAGGTAATCAGGATACTGTTCGCTATCATTAGGACGATAGAAATATGTTGGTGAATGATACAATTCATTGAAGTTTACATAATATAAGGCACATACAACAGCATTTATATGATAATGGGGTCTTTGATAACCACCAGTATCACATACATTCATCCAACTATCTGTTAATATAAACTCTGAAGTATCATACTTAAGTATATCTCTGGCATATATCTCTGCCTGTAATTCTATCCACTCTCTGAAATCCTTGTACTTATCATTAGATAACGGTGAGTAATAATCAAAATGTTCTAATGATTTCTCAGTAGAATCTCTTTTCTTATGTTCGTATTCCTTACCATGACTGCCAATCTCATCTATAATTAACGACTTAACTTTCTCATGGTCAGGATATATTACCACACCAAGTTTCTCTGGTAATATATCAACTATCCTCATGCCCTTTACCCCATACTCCTTCAACAAAATTGGGATCTAACATCTCACGATTGCATGGATTTGTATTAAAACTTACTGTCCATCTATCTTCCTTAGTATTATTAACTCTACTACCATGTTCTAACCACGATGGAAATAAGTATAGATGATCTTGTTTAATATCTGCCTCATGGAAATACTCACCATAAGGTGTTTCTCTTACATTATGAATACACATCATATATGGTTGTAATGGTGATACCATATAAAACTTACCAAAGTCACCTTCAGGCAAATCAATATAAAATGCACCACTAATTACACTCGACTCATGCCTATGTCTCTCAGTATATCCTCCTGGCGGCAGTATATTATACCAACTACCTGCTATAACTGCTGGCCAGTTACCTATAACTCCTGAATAATGATTAACACACTTCTGAAAGTTTATTAACATTGGTTGAGAGATAGGATCACGCAAAGGATCCCAACCACCATGAGATGACACTCCACCAACCGCTAATCCATGTACATCATGTTTGCCACTAGATTTAATATGTTGTTTGAAATCGTCAAGTCCTGGCGAACCAGACAAATCATACTCTTCAAATAATGTTGGGAATAGATCCATGTTACCACTTACAATAATCTACATTAAGAACGACTCTTAGATCAGCATCAGTGCAAGATGTACCAGCATGAAGTAAATCGCCTGGAAATATCACTGCTCGATTCTCTTTTGATACTACTTGTTGTCCATCCTCAAAATATGTATAACCATCATTATCATTAAAGTATATCACACATATACTATAATTGGGTATATTTTCAAAGGGCGGATCAGGACTTGCAGAAGGACCCGTGATATCTACATGTAATGGTTTCTCTTGTATCTCTTGAGTTCTTGATGTTGCATTAAACTTTACACGAGCAACTGCTATGGGATTAAGTGTAGCAAATACAGGACAAACTATCTTATATACATCACTCTTTGGTATAGTATCTGCATAACACAAGTGAGAAAACTGTGGGCATCCATCTCCTTGTTTAACTGAAACTGGAGAATAATACCATGGCATTTGCCCACCAAAGATATACTCTTTGATGGGCGTGAATACCTTATCTGGTAAGAAGTTATCGTAAACTTCTATGTTCATGGTACAAACTGTTCTTCGTACTCAGTTAGTCCTTCAGGCAACATATCTTCAAAGGGATTAGATACATAACCTTTCTTAGGATGGAATAACTTTATGTTAAGGAAGTGATACTTTCTAACAGTAGGAACCTTAACAATGAATACTCCATCTCTATTACTTGTAAGAGTACTTAACTTGTTGTTCTCTTCTGGAGTTACAACTATAGTCTGGCAACAAAGAAAGAATAGTTTCTTAAACTCTTCAAAGTCTGTCAACCAAACTTCAGGTTGGTCATACACCATACGAGCAACAAACTGAGGGGATAAACAATGATCCTTACACGTTTTAAGACGTTCCCTCTTGGCACTCATTGCTGCTGAACTAATGTAACCAGTCTTGTTAGGAGAACCACAACAAAAGACCTGATCGTATAATATACGAGTCATTGCTCTTGCTGTATCTGACGAGGCATCCTTCCAAAGTGGGAGAACACCTTTCATGGCATAGAAGGCAACTTGTGCAAATGATTCCCATTTAGTCATGATCTTACCTCCTTCTTCATATCTTCCCCATCTGCCTGTGGAAGATGTAACCACTCAATATCGTCAAGAGTAAAGAGTTTGTCCTTTCTGTAAGCATCAGCAATCTGACAGATCTTCTCAAGTCGATTTTTAATTAGGTGCTCCTTCCGTTTCCGTATATCCTTCAATCTTTTTTTACTTCCCCTGTGACCACGATAAGAAGCAAAGATACTAACTTTACCTATATCTGGATTGATAAGATAGTCAAAGACCTCGTTTACCAATCGGTTATCATAGTCAGAGTCATCAAGACCTCCAGTACCAGCACCACCTTTAAATGTCTTAGAGATAGAAATGTTCTTATTCTCATCAGGCACTATCTTTGATCTTGTGGTTAGAGTAATGTGAGGGTATTGTTCTGCAATCCATGCCTTACGAGCATTATCCTCATAAGTTTTGATAGGAATTGTAGCACCAAATTCAGTACGAAGTCGCTCACGATAGTCAGCATATTCTCCTGATTTAACCTGAAGATCCCTTAACGCTGCGGCAATTGAATCTTCATTGTTAACATCAACTTTACCGATCTCCACCATTTTAGATAGTGCCATAACTATCTGTGTTGGAGTACGTTCTGCTTTGATGTAAACTACATTCTGCTTGTTTTCAACTGATTGATTGGTGATCTTCCAGTAAGCATCCTCAAGAGATACTACTGCAAAGAATAAAGTTTCACGATCTGCACCTATAGCACCATTGACTCTATGCTCACCACAGTAAAGTTCAAACTTCTGGTCAGGAGGAAGATCTTCAACTGTCCAATCACCTTGATCGTACTTTTTATCGTCTGGTAATGTTAACCGAGGAGGATCAAAGGAATAATTCCATTGACCATTTCTACATATTTCGGTGAACTTTGTCACCTTATCATTGTCAAGTTCTTCCCTTACTTCATTAATGATGTTACCAGTAAGGAGTTCTTTTATTCTATTGTCTGGATGGTTATCAGAAGCAAGGTTCACTTCAATAAATCCATGAAATTTCATTCCCTTCCCTTCTGGAATGGGCGAAATCTCCGCCTTCCGTTCAAACGGAAGATCGAGGGGGTTTTTCATAATTTTGCTAAATGAATGTGGCATTTGCAATTCGGCACGAAGGCACTATTGCGGAGATAGTATTTGGGGCGGGAACTATCGAACCCGATACATGTACTATATAACCCAGAGATCAGGATGTCAAGGGTTCTTCAGAATTTCTTTCGTTTTCTATGACCTGTAACATCTCAAGAGCGCCTTGGATCTTCAAGAACTCCTCCTTCTTGACCTCAAACTGCTTCTGGAGTTCTTGAATCTCTTTTTGGAGTTCTTCTGCCCTCGCTTGTAGATTCTCCTTATGTTCTGCCATGGACTGAGTAATTAAAATATTATATATTATACCACAATAAATAAAAGTGGCACATAGTATAAATTGTATGGACTTGCAAACCAATCCATCTATCGATCAGGAACAGATGGAGTATCTGATTGATTCTAATCCTGAACTACAAAGGACTGAAGGCAATCCTACAGTTGCTAAGGTAATGATGTGGCATCCAAAGGTCTATAAGTCCCTTGCCACATTAGGAGACTTCGTATGCTTTGTATGGTACTATGACCACGATTACGACCCTCTGAGAGTCTCTACAGGGTCAAAGAGAATACATATCATACCATCTGAAGAGAATAGAATAGAAGATGGACTACTACTTAATGATTATTTCTGTGTTGCTAATGATGTATGGTCAGAAGGAGTAATATATGTTAATCCTATCATCAGACGTAATGGTACTAAGTTCCAAAATAATAAAGACTTAAAAGACTGTGTGAAGTATATGTCTGGAGTCGCAGCACACTATGGAGCAGATCCATCTAAGATTGTTGCGATTGACCAATGGGATAATCATGCCATGTATGAGATGAGTTATGATTTATCCTCATCTGCTGTATATGGTGATGTATCCAATGATGTATATTCAAACTATACATCAGGACCTGTTGGTAATGGTAGTCTAAGTAAGAACTATGATACTGTATTCAGTTCTGGTTCTATCTCAATGAGTGATATCCATAATAATTTTGGTGCAGGATATTCTCTTGGTTCATACTATAGAGGATCTGGTATCGCAGATATATCACAGAATAGTCATGTTCCTACAAGTGGATCAATATCATTCAATAACCTAAGAGGTTGTGTAGGTAAGATCACTGCCAATGCAAATGGTAACTGGTCACATGCTCAAGCAAGATGGGAATTATTCAGTCAAACTGAGTGGGATTCGGGTGTTACTAAGGTTATCAACTGTAATGGTAACTTTGGTAGTATGGATAAGAACAATCCAGCACTTAGATTTAATAACTCGGGCGGTGGTAATATAACTGTCAATGTCAATAATACCTCTGGTAATCCTGTTGTTAGAGGATATTCAGGAGAACGAGGAAGTGCTAATGGAGGTGGTGGAGATAATGGTGGTTTAGCAATGCACGTTGCAAGTCCAGTCAATATACCATCAGGACACTTTAATAGTAGAATCCGTGCTGGAGGCGGTGGCGGCGGAGGTGGCGGTCAAGGTGGACAAGGTGGTGGCGGTGGCAATAATGGTGGATGGAAGTGTTCAGGTTGGTTCTGTCATAGTCAATATCGCTGGTGCCATCATGGTTCAGGAGGCACTGGCGGTACAGGCGGTACAGGTGGACAAGGTGGACGAGGAAATGGATATCATTGGGATCCCAGTAATAATTGGTGGGTAGACGCACATGGAGCAGGATTAGCAGGTGGATCAAATGGTGCTGCTGGTGCTGCTGGTGGATGGAATGCTGGTACTGGAGGTACTGGAGGCACTGGCGGTAGTGGTGGCGGATTCGAGTCAGGTGGTAATAATGGAGGTACTGGAGGCACTGGCACCAACGGAGGTGGTGCTGGTGCAGGTTGTGGTGGATATCCAGGCGGACAAGCAGGTAAGGCAGGATCCGCTGGTGGCAGTGGAGGTGGTGCAGGCACCAAATACACTACCAGTCATGCTGGATCTGTTAATACCACTTAATAATCATTAATGCCGTACGCTACTTCAACATCTGTATTAGTTGAATTAGTAGTAACTACTGTACTGGCATAAACTGATCTATTCTCTAATTCCCATGTTGATATTTCCTGTGCCCACGCATCAGGAATCCATTTTAATGTCTGTGCCTTATTGGCAATAATACCAACGTTATTCTTATGATTCTCATGATACTCACTAAATTTAACCCAATTCTTTTGAGAATCTGATCCCTCTGGAGCATCTTTCTTCCATCTAGTAAACAAGGAATATCCTATTTGTTTTAACAAACCAGTGGAATCAACTGTAAGATACATTTGAACATTCTTATCATCCGTATTTAATATATCCTCTATTAATTGAGATAATCCCTTTATATTCTGATATGCCTTTGTATTGGATCTAGTTCCAAGATACTTAAACACATCCTCTGACACTGAAGTATCAGATACTTTATCTAATCCTATCTTAAGAGTTTTATCTACTCTATTAATACAAAGAGTACTGATCTCATAGTCATGGATACCCGAATCAATATTCTCTACAATCTCCAAGAATCCCTTAAGGAAATCATTATCACTATTGCCTGTAATCTCTGTAGCAAGTTGGCATAATGCCTCAATCGTTGGAGCAAACAATGGTACTGGTTGAAGATCTATTAACTCAAAATCCAGAACAGTATTCTTAAAATACAGATACTTAAACTTTGTTAGATATGTGAATAGTTTGTTCTCACCAACAGAACCATCAAAATATGTGTACTGAGATATACCAGTTGGTATCTGAAATCTAAACCCATATCTAGTGTCTAGGGTTGGACTCTTGATTATGGCACAACCATTGTCAGTAGAACTAGCAAATATATCAGAGTGAACATCAACAATCTCTCTGACATTATCAACATCAGAACTATTCAGCAAGTTGGGATACCTACCTGTATTGGATATTCTACTCAGATTGTCTAAATCAACCATTGCCTTCCTTTTTGGTAACTGAACCAAGCGATAACAGAATATCTATCACCTTTAGTTACAGGTTTTACTTCGTGTTGATATAAGTGGTTACTTGGAAAAACATGAATAGAATTTGCTTCCTTTTCTATGTAATGTTGATTCCAAAAACAAACCTCTCCACCCTCATAGTCATCATTAATATTAAATCCAGTGGTCACTGACCCAGAGTCAGCATCAAGATCTGCATGTTGTGATAAGTATCCACCTTCAGGATATTTACATAACCAGTATCCAGAGTATTTATCGTAGATAGGGTTCTCTGGTAATGTATCACCAAAGTCTTTATATATCTTCGGCATTACTCTCATGTGTGCCTTATGAACTAATTTGAATATCTCACCATGTTCAGGTTCTAATATTACCTGTGACCTATTACCATGTATATGATAGTTATGATTTGACTCTGGATTACTTTTATCTGGAAAGTCAAACTCCCTACACAATTCTAGGAGTCTAGTATAATCTTGTGAAGATACCACATTCCTATGATGAAAGATATAGTGAAATAGTTCCATTCTTTCATCCACCTAACTCTTCCAGTATATATTTGTAAGCACTCATTATATTGCCATTCTCTTTTCTAAACAAATCCTTATCAAAACTAATACCATCTCTCCATAATCTCATGCCATCAGGTGATAGTTCATCACCAAGTACAAGATTATCATTGGCATCATACCCAAACTCTAACTTGAAGTCAACAAGAGTTAGATCCATTTGGTTAAAGATACCTCTCAATACACTATTAACTTCTCTTGCTATATCATCTAACTGTTGTATTATCATTCCATATCCCATTATGATAACACGATCATCAGTAAGTAAAGGATCATCCTTCTCATCATCTTTCAAATAGAACTCAACTAATGGATGTTCAAACTCAGTACCTTCCTCAATAGTTGTCTGTCTAACTATAGATCCTGCAGCAATATTCCTGACTACTACTTCAATAGGAATAATATCAAGTTTAGTACAACACATAGAATTATTATTTGGCATAGTAATATAATGTGTCCTTATCCCTCTCTGTTCTAATACATTAAAGAGTATTCTAGAGATCTGACAACAAACTGCACCCTTATCCTCTATCCATAGTTCTTTCCTACCATTACCAGCAGTAACTCTATCCTCATAATGTATTACAACCTCATTTGGGTTATCAGTTTCATAAACTGTTTTTACTTTGCCTTTAATAAGAGTCATGAGTGATCAACATCTACATTTAAAGTATCAGCATGAATAAATCCTGACATAGAAACTCTTGGGATATCTTTATACCAACCATCTCTAACAACGGCAGTATGCCACATATATGAAGGATAGATAATCAATCGATTGAACTGCATTGGAATAAAATGTTCCTCTTCCCATACATCATCAATCAATCCAATATCATTGTTTATCATATCTTGGGCAGAATCAGAAAAATCATATATCCATTCTTTTAAGTTCCAATATTCCTCGGTTCTTCTATATGCAGTATATACATTCTCCATATTAACCAAACCAGTTGCCTTATGTCTAAAAAATGCAGTTCCACCAGGCATAGCACCACCAAGAGTTGTCTCTGGATTCAAATATAATACTGTTGCAAATATTGCTGGGTCAACATGTGGTTGAATAGAAATTCTAGGTACTTGAACATCACTGTGCATTGCATTGACTTGATACCCAACTCTTACGTCTTTGGGATCAATGGCAGTGAAATCAGTACACTTCTGAATAAAATGTCCTGTAAGATAACTAAGTTCTGGGAAATTTAATCTGAGTTTTGACTGGTAGCCTGGGAATACTTCATCCTCGACTTCCATATTATTAAACTGCATTGGAACTTTCTGGACTATATTCTCCAAGAAAGAGTATGGATCCTCCAATACATTGTCTATAGTTATTATTGGATGATTTTCTAATCGAGTAACCTCATAGTTTAAATCATCACGAACCTTGTGAACCTTATCATCTATAATATTCAGTTTCATAACAAAAACTTAGTTAAAATTATTTAGCATGGAAGTTATAGTCAGTAATCATACCAAATAACTTCTGGTGTATATGTTCTAGATAAGACTTGTGATCTTCTGGTATATTCTTAGCAATATACTCGTTTTTTAAATACTGGTCAATGGTACTGAAAAGGATTCTCACCTCCTCAATACCCATGACTGCTTTACAATGCCAATCCCCATCCTCAAATGATTTGGGTACATATTTTTCCGTCATTAGTATAAGTTCTTCGTAATTCTATCTGCTTTGTCGTGTCTTAATACGTCAATCTCTTTCTTAAGATCCTTAACTGCCTCGACTAAGACAGCAACTATATTCTGGTAGGCAAGAGACTTGATACCACTTGATTCTTCTGTGTGAACAAGATCGGGAAGAACCTTCTCAACCTCTTCAGCAACAAGACCAATGTTATGTTGTCCACTCTCCTTGTAATCAAACTCAACACCACGAAGATTTAATACCTTGTTAAGAGCATCAGATATTGTTGTGATGTTATCCTTTAGAATCATTGAAGAATATGCAGTAATGTTACCACCACAAGTGAGGTTTGTGCCATTAAATGTTAGGTTACCAGATGTAGTAGTATTATTATTACTACTGTTATAAAGAACCCTACCACCAGAACCAGCAACGTTATTTGCAAGATCTGGGGTCAAACTACCAATATCAGCACTGAAGTTACTGTTAACTACAAGATCTTCAACAGTTAATCTAGTACCATCAAATTGTAGGTTGTTACTAGTAGTCGTTACATCGGTAGAACTATTGTATGGAACTCTGTTCGCAGGACCAACTACGTTAGTTGATGTAGTTGCAGTCAAGGCATTACCTTGTAATGTACCAGTGGCACTAAATGCACCACTAACAGTCAAGTTGACTACAGATGTATTACCTAATGTAGATGTACCAGCGGTCAATCCTGAAGGGAAAGCACCCGTTCCACCTTGGAATAAAGTACCAGTAAAGTTACGTGCCTTAGTATCACCATTACTGTCTCTACCCATGATGGATGCACCAGACATCCAGTTAAGATCCTTCATACTAAGATCATCAAGTAAATCAGCGTTCAAGTTGATACACTTTTGTGTAGATGATGTCTTAATAGGTGGAACAGTTGTTGCAGTAGATTCAAACTGGAATGATTTAATCTGACCAGCAGAACCAGCATCAATGGTCATACTACCAGTAGCACCAGCGTTCAGTGCGGTAATAATACCAGTGTTGGCATATACTTTAGGAGCACATAGACCATCACCACTGGATACCATATTAATTCTTTCTATGGTAGCAGCATAACCAACA
>MDSZ01208138.1_pt1 | contig 10803 bp, 7 predicted proteins | sample 811201 | NCBI WGS metagenome assembly MDSZ01 (sample SAMN05326647, study PRJNA326480) | marine metagenome | isolation source: seawater | place: Indian Ocean: North | collected 2010
AACAAAATTTTATTGTACAAGTTATATTAAATCTTTATCATATTTTGAAAAATTAAATATTGATAAAGCTTCTTTTTTAGAAATTGGTTTAAAAAGAACTTCGTTAATCTCATTTGAAAAAAATAAATTAAAATTTATTCAAACCATACCTATTGGTAGTTTTAATATTACCAAAGATATTTCTAAGATATTTAACTTAACATTATATGATGCTGAAAAAATTAAAAAATCGTTTCATAAATCAGAAACTGAATTTTCTTATAATGATATTCTAAATAAAAGAAATATTTCTGCTCAAGAAATAATAAATAAAAATATTTCGGTAGATTTGTTAAAAAAAGTAATATTATATAGAGTTCAAGAAATTATTGATTTAACTTTTAAAAAGTCAAATTCTCAAATTTATAATTCTAATTTGGCAGATACACAACTTTTCTTAATAGGTGACGGGTCCATACTCTTTAAAGATAACTCTTTTTATTTGAACAACAAGTTTCAATTCAGTGATATTAATTATTATAATGAAACAGACACTGGTATTTGTAATACATGTTTAGTTTATTACCTAAATAATTATAACATTCCAAAAAAAGATGATAAAAAACAGGGTTTATTTGAAAAATTCTTTAATTTTTTTTCTAAATAATTGTATTTTCTTGTAACATTTATTGAGTACTATAAAATGTACCTATTTAATATAAACTTTATGTGTCAATTCTTACTCAAAAAACTATTAACAAAAAAATATTTTTCAATGGAATAGGAATACATACGGGCAAAAAGGCCAAATTAGCCTTATGTCCCGCTCCCCCAAACTCTGGGATTGTTTTTAAAAGAACTGATTTAGATAAAAACAACTTAATCTATCCGAATTATTTAAATGTAATCAATACAACATTATGCACAACAATATCAAATGAATTTGGAGTTAAAGTTTCTACTATTGAGCATTTAATGGGAGCATTATACGGAATCGGAGTTGATAATGTGACTGTTGAAATTGATTCTGAGGAAGTGCCAATACTTGATGGTTCAGCAAATATCTTTGTTGAGAAAATAAAAAATGTAGGTTTAAAAGCTAGCGATCAACCTATTAAAATAATTAAAATTGATAAAGAAGTAAAAGTAAATATTGGAGAAAAATTTATATCGATAAATAAATCTAATATAACTTGCGATATAGAGTTTGAAATTAAGTATATGAATAACTTAATACGCACACAAAAAAATAAAATTAATGTATTCGAGACAGATTTGAAAACTATTTTTGAGTCCAGAACTTTTTGTTTGTTTGAGGATATAGAAAAGTTAAAAAAATTAAATCTTGGTAAAGGTGGCAGTTTAGAAAACGCAATAGTTATTAAAGATGATAAGATTTTAAATGATGAAGGTCTAAGGAATAGTTTAGAGTTTGTAAATCATAAAATTTTAGACTGTATGGGTGACATGTATTTGTCTGGACATAAAATTATTGGTTCATTAAAATGTTCTCAAGGAGGACATGAATTAACAAACCTGCTATTAAGAAAACTTTTTAGCGATAGAAGTAATTACTCCTTCATTGAAATTAAGGGAAAACAAGTTCCACATATATTTAATAATTATCAATTTTTAAAATCAATTGCATAAAAGTTAGAATTTTTTCATTTATCTGTTAAAACTATTAAATGAAATCAAATATCTTCATTTCATACATTTTTATTTTAATTTTTATTTTTTCTTGCTCAAAAGAAGAACAAAAAGTTACAGTATTAAAAGAAAAAAATTTAGAGACACAAATGATCGAAGTTTATAACCAAGCGATGGAAGAGTTTGAAAAGGGAGATGTTATTTATGCAGGAAAAAAATTTGGTGAAGCTGAACTTTTATATCCTCAATCTATATGGGCACCAAGAGCAGTATTGATGTCTGCTTATGGATATTATTCTCAAGGATATTATAGTGATGCAATCAATGATTTAAAAAGATTTTTAGATAAGTACAAAAACCATCCTCAAACAGATTATGCTTATTATTTGTTAGCCTTATGTCATTATGATCAAATTATTGATGAAAAAAAAGATTTAAATGAAATACTACAGTCAAAAAAATACTTTGAATTAATTATAAAAAAATTTCCTAACACTGATTATGCATCAGACTCTAAATTTAAATTAGAATTAATAATAGAAATAATAGCTTCAAAAGAAATGTATCTAGCTAGATATTATCTAGAAAGAGAAAAATGGATACCTGCTATAAATAGATTCAAGGTAGTAATTAATCAATACGACAGGACTATATATGTTGAAGAAGCTTTGCACAGACTTGTTGAATTACATTATAAGGTTGGGTTAGTTAAAGAGGCTGAACGTTATGCATCTTTGCTTGGTTATAATTATCAATCAAGTACTTGGTATGAAGCTTCTTATAAATTATTAAATAAAAATTATAAAAGAGAAAAAATAAATAAAAAAAATAGTGAGACAATATTAAAAAGATTCAAAAATCTATTTAAGTAATCATTTTCGATGATTAGAGAAAAAATTAAAATAAAATATAAATCAAAAATTAAAGATTTATTAAGACATAATGAATTATATTATGATAAGAGCAATCCAGAGATCTCAGATAAAGAGTATGACGAACTTAAAAAAGAAATCAATGACCTTGAGTTAAAATATAAATTTTTAAACAATGATAACTCTATCGTAAATAATGTTGGGTATAAGCCATCAAAATCATTCGAAAAATATGAACACAAGGTTCCAATGTTGTCCTTATCTAATGCTTTTTATGAAGATGATTTGAAAAGTTTTGAAAAAAAAAATATTTAATTATCTAAACAAAAAAGAAATATTTAAATATAGTGTTGAACCAAAAATCGACGGTATTTCTGCCTCATTAACTTACATAAACAAAAAATTGAAATATGGGGTTTCAAGAGGCGATGGTAAAACTGGCGAAATTATAACAGATAATTTAAAAACTATTAAAGACATTCCCATTGAAATAAAACATAAAGATTTTCCAAGCGAGATTGAAATAAGAGGTGAAGTTTTTATAAAAAAAAAGGATTTTTTTAAAATAAAAGATAGTTTTGCAAATCCTAGAAATGCTGCATCTGGATCATTAAGACAAAAAGATCCAAAAGCAACAAAAAAAATACCTTTAAACTTTATTGCCTATACATTTGGGCATATAAAGAATTATTCAAAAAATTATCAATCAGACTTTTTGAAAGATTTGAGCAAATGGGGATTTAAGACAAATAAAGATAATATTATTATGTCAAGTATTAATGAATTGATAAATTTTCACGAAAAATTTGAAAATAAAAGATTTAACCTAGATTATGATGTAGATGGTTTAGTTTATAAAGTAAACGACTTAAATTTACAAAAAAGGTTAGGATTTACATCGAATGCTCCAAGATGGGCAATAGCTCATAAATTTTCAGCTGATAAAGCAAATACAAAAATTCTAAATATAGAGATTCAGGTTGGAAGAACAGGAGCATTAACTCCAGTTGCTAAAGTGCAGCCAGTAAATATTGGAGGTGTAGTTGTATCAAATGCAACACTTCATAATGAGGACGAGATTAAAAGAAAAGACATAAGAATAGGAGATGAAGTTAAAATTGAAAGAGCAGGTGATGTGATTCCACATGTTATAGAGGTAAATAAAACAAAAAGACAAAAAAATTCAAAACCATATATATTTCCATCTAAATGTCCCTCTTGTGGATCAAACACTTTAAAAGAATATAATATATCAACAAAAAAGCATGATGCTGTAAGAAGATGCACAAATGATGGATATGGATGTGAGAGGATTGCAATTGAAAAATTAAAGCATTTTATATCTAAAGATGCTCTCAATATTGATGGTTTAGGTAAAAAAGTTGTTGAAAAATTTTGGGATTTAAAGTTTATAAAAAAACCTCAAGATATTTTTAATTTAAATTATAACCAAATTGAAAAATTAGAGGGATGGGGTCAATTATCAGTAAAAAATTTAAGAGACTCTGTTGAAAATTCTAAAACTGTTTTCCTGAAAAAGTTTATATACTCCTTAGGAATAAGACATATTGGTATTGAAAGTGCTAAAATAATTAGTGAAAACATCAATAATATATCCACTTTTATTGAAATTATTAAAAATAATAAATTTGATCAACTTTTAAATATTGATGGAATTGGCGAGACCCAAACAAATTCGTTAAAAACTTTTTTTTCAAATAAATCAAATTTAAAAGTAGTGGAAGAACTAAAAAATATTTTAAATATTCAAAGTGAAAATTTAGATAAGAAAGGTGTTTTAAAAAATAAGACATTTATGTTTACTGGAAAATTGGAGGGAATAAGTAGAGCTGAAGCTAAGTCGTTAATAGAAAAAAACTCTGGGACCACATTATCTAGTTTAAGTAAAAATTTAGATTATTTAGTAATTGGAGAAAAACCAACTAAAAGAAAGATAGATGAAGCAAGAAAAATTGGTATAAAAATTATTTTTTTAGAAGATCTAAAAAAATTACTTAATTAAACTTACCAACCATTTCTTTTCATTTTTATTAAGATATGTCGATAGCTTAGAATAAACTTCTAGGTGGTAATCAAACAAATAAATTTTTTCTTTTTTTGTTAACATATTAAAATTTATCATTTCTATATCTATAGGTGCAAAAGTAAGATTTTTAAATTTAAGTTTATCATTAGACTTTTCTATGTAGACTAAATTTTCTATTCTTATTCCATACTTATTTTTTAAATAATACCCAGGTTCATTGCTTAATATCATACCTTTTTTTAGATTTACTTTATTATATTTCGAAATTCCTTGAGGTCCTTCGTGAACATTTAAAAAAAAACCAACTCCATGTCCCGTTCCATGAGCATAATCTAAATTTGCTTTTTTCAGAGATTTTCTGGCTAACTTATCAATTAAATAACCACTAAAGTTTTTTGCAAGATTACAAGTAACAACAGCTATATGCCCCTTCAATACTCTTGTAAAATTATTTTTTATTTTATTTGAAACTTTTCCTGAACATATGGTTCTTGTTACATCAGTAGTTCCCCATTTATATTGTCCACCAGAATCAATCAATAAAATATCATTTTTTTTTAGTGTTCTGTTAGATTGGCTGCTAGACTTGTAGTGAATAATTGCACCATTTGGACCAGATCCTGCGATCGTGTCAAAACTTGGATATAAATAATTTTTAGATCTTTTTCTAAACTTTTGAAGTTTTTTTTCTATTGTTCTTTCATCAATTTTTTTTTTATTATTTTTAAACCAATATAAAAATTTGGTGAGAGCAACACCATCTTCAATATGTATCTTTTTTGTGTTATTTATCTCGGTAGGATTTTTGATTGATTTTAAATTATAGATTGGATCTTTTTCAGAAACTATTTTAAATTTACTCTTAATTATTTGTTTATCGAAAATTGAACAAGAGTTTTCATCTATACAAAAAGTTGTTTTTTTAAAATTATTTATTACTTTTAAAAAATTATTTTGTTCAAGTATCTGAATTTTGTTTACAATATTCTTTTTAAATTGAGATACTTTTCTAGGATCTACAAATAAATATGATTTGCCATTGTCAGCAATTATCATTTTACAATTTACTAGTGGACTATTTGGTAAATCATTTCCTCTAATATTTAAAATCCAATTAACATTTTCACCTGCACTTATATATAAATAATTAATATTTTTATTTAATAAATATTTTTTTATTTTTTCTATTTTTGAAAAAGAACTTTCCCCACAAATTAAATTACTTAAACTAAAAATTTTATTTATTTTTTTTTCTACCTTATTTTTAAATTTATATTCCAAAGGGACTAAATTTACTTTATTTCCAAAATACTTTTTAAGTGTATTTTCTGTAAATAGTTTTGGGTCAAAACCAATTTTAAAACCTGTAATTTTTACAATATTTTTAGGCCAAGTATATGGTATTTCTAAAACATCAAATTTTTTTCCAGACTGTTTTTTTGCTTGCAATGTATATCTTCCATCTACAAATAAATAATTTTTTTTTTTTAAAATTAAAGCAAAACCTGCTGAGCCTGTAAAATTTGATACTTTGGCAAGATTATTTATTTTTGAATACTCTGTAAAATAATAGTCGTTTTTAGGGATAATAAATCCATCTAAAGAATTGTAATTTAAGAAATTTTTTATGTGTTTTATCACTTTAATTTCTTTTGGTACCTTAGCCATCCTGGACTTTTTATTTCTTTTTCAAATTCAATATCCTGATTAAATTCAAAATCGTTTTCTTCGTCATCTTGTATGCTATTGCTTTTCTTTAAAAATTCATCTGGTAGCTCATCTACAAATCTTGAAGCCATACTATCCATCCAGTCTCCTTGATAAAATCTGTTCATTGAAAAAGAGATTTTAGCAATCTTTTTTGCTCTAGTTATCCCAACATAAGCAAGTCTTCTTTCTTCTTCTAGTCCATTTTCACCTTTTTCTTCTATACTTTTCTGATGCGGAAAAAGACCCTCTTCCCAACCAGGTAAATAAACAATATTAAACTCTAGTCCTTTTGATGCATGTAAAGTCATTAAATTTACTTTTTCATTCTCCCAATCTTGATCAAGTGACGTTGCTAAAGCTACATGTTCCAGGAAACTTTCTAAATTATCAAATTCTTTCATAGCAGTTAATAATTCTTTTATATTTTCGATTCTATTCTCATTCTCCACATCTTTATTATTTTTTAACATTTCGCTATAACCAGACTCATCAAGAACAATTTGTAAAAGTTTATTGTGATTAATTTTTTTTTTTAAATCATACCTCCACTTATCCATTAAATTTAAAAATGAAATTAAACCAATTTTAGTTTTAGGTTTTATTCTATTAAGCTCAATCAGTTTTTTTGCTGCTATCTCAAGTGAACAGGCATTTTTTTTTGCAAATTCAGAAATGTTCTTGATTGTTGTATCCCCAATTGATCTTTTGGGTACATTTATAATTCTTTCAAAAGACAAATCATCCATTGGTTGATGAATACATCTCAAGTATGCGATACAATCTTTTATTTCTGCTCTTTCATAAAATTTGATACCTCCTATAATTCTATAAGGAATACCAACTTTTAAAAATCTTTCTTCAAATTCTCTGGTTTGAAAAATTGCTCTTACCAATATAGCCATTTCATTTAATGAATTGTTTTTTCTGTAATCCTCTATCGAAGAACTAACTTCAACAGCTTCATCTTTAACATTTCTAAAGCAATTCAGAGTAACAAGTTCCCCATCTTCTTGATTTGTATATAATTTTTTTCCAACTCTATTCTGGTTATTCTCAATTAGTTTTGATGCAACATTCAGAATATTTTGAGTAGATCTATAATTTTTTTCTAATCTTATTATTTTTGTATTTTTATAAATTTTATCAAACTCTAAGAAATTTTTAATTTCTGCTCCTCTCCAGCTATAAATAGATTGATCATCGTCCCCAACACAACAAATGTTCATATTTGATGCTGATAAATACTTAAGCCATTCACTTTGTATAAAGTTGGTATCCTGGTACTCATCAACCAAGATATATTTAAATTTTTTTGAGTAAATTAATGAAATATCGTTATAATTTTTAAAAATTTTAACAGCATGTAGTATTAAATCACTAAAATCTGCACAATTCAAATCTATCAGTTTTTGCTGATATATTTTATAAATATTTAAAAAATTTTTTTCTAAAATCTCTTTTTTTTTTATAATCACATCTTCAGGATAAAATCCTTTATTCTTCCATTTATCTATAATTGCTAAAATATATTTAGGAGATATTTTTTTAATATCTATATTTTCTGCTTTACAAATATTTTTAATAAGTCTTACCTGATCATCTTGATCGATAATTGTGAAATTTGATTTTAAACCCACTGCACTTGCATGTTTTCTCAAAATTTTTGCACTGATAGAATGAAATGTCCCTAACCATGGTAATCCTGTTGCCTCTTTTTTAAGTAGTTTAGATACTCTTATTTGCATTTCCTTTGCGGCTTTATTTGTAAAAGTCACAGCGAGTATTTGACTGGAAAATGCTTTATGACTTCTAATTATATGCACAATCCGAGATGTTAATACTTTAGTTTTACCCGAGCCAGCTCCAGCAACAATTAAAAGAGGCCCATTTAAATGCATTACAGCTTCTTTTTGTTTTTCATTTAAATTTAACAAATAATTTGAATCTGACATTTTTTTTATTGTATAAGCTTTATTAAATTTTGATGAATAAGATTAAACAAAATAAAATAACTTTTTCTTTAGTCCTCATAGCAATTATTATAATTTTTTCATCAATAACTATTTTATCTTTACCAGTTTTATTTAATTATAAAAGCAAAGTTGCTAAAATTGAGGAAAATTTTTATAGAAATTTTAAACTATATTTAAATACAAATGGAAATATTTCGTACAAACCATTTCCAAAACCACACTTATTGGTAGAAAATGCTTCAATTAGTTTGACTAAAGGCAAAGAAAATAAAAGTTTAATAAAAACATCAAATTTAAGAATCTATATTTCCCTTAGAGATATATATTTAAGATCATTTAAAAATTTTGTTTCCTCGGAAATTTCAAAAACAAATTTAGAATTTAAAATGTCACAAATAAAAGCAATTAGAAATCACTTATATAATAAAATCAATAAACCAATTTTATTCAATGATTGTAAAATATTTATTAAAAATAAAAAAGAAGAAGTAATACTAATATCACCAATAAAAAAAATTTCTTATAAAATTAATAATAAAACAAAAATTAAAAATTTTTCTATGGATGGAAAAATTTTTGGAATTAATTTTAAATCTGATTGGAAGAGAAATTATAATTTCCCAAAAAATAGCCTTACTAATATTGATTTATTCAATCCTAATATTGAAATAAAAAATACATTAGAAACTAAGGATAAGAAAAAATTTAATGGAAAAACAGAAATAATTTATGCTCAAGATAAACTTAAATATAATTTCAACTTTATAGACAATCAAATTACTATAAATTCTCCAGAAAATAAGGACGTTAATTTTAATATAAATAGCAATATACGTCTCAAACCTTTCTATTTTGATGGATCTTTATTAATTAAAAATAAAAAAGTTGAAATGATTATAGATAATATTTTAGTAAACCTGTTTCTTTATGATCAGAAATATTTAGGAAATTTTAACGGTATTCTTAAAATTAAATTTAATGAATTGAATAATAAATTAATAAAAAGTGGTTTTGTAGATATAATTATCAGTGAGAAAAAAATAGATTTAAAGAATGCAAATTTTGATCTTGGTAAAATCGGCAATATTGAAACAACTTTATTGTTCAATGAAAAAGAAGGAGTAGTTAAATTCATATCTCAAAATCAATTAAATATAACTGATCATATTGAATTTGCAAAAATATTTCAAATCGGCTCAAATAAAATTAAAAATATAAAAAAAATTTATTTTAGTTTAGAAAAAAATTTAGGTGAGAGTGATTTTATAATTAAAAATATAAGAATAAATGATACTCAAAATATAAAGAAGTCAGAAAAAATTTTTTTTGTGAAAAACATACAAAATCTTAGATCTTACATTAGGCAAATTATTGATTAATTAGGACTGATCATTTTTAATGGATTGACAATTATGTCATAATCTTTTTCACTTATTAAACCAGATTTAATTACTTCTTCTTTTAATTTAGTATTTTTTTTTAAGGCTCTTTTTGCTATTTTGGCAGCTTTGTCATATCCAATTTTTGGTGCCAACGCAGTCACAAGCATTAATGAGTTATCCAAGTGTTCTTTGATCTTTTTTCTATTTGGTTTTATTCCTCTAACACAAAATAAACTAAAGTTTTTTACACTATCTGCTAAGAGATCTATTGATTGTAAAATATTGTAAGCTATTAAAGGTTTAAATACATTTAATTCAAAATGTCCATGACTTCCAGCTACAGTTATGCCTGTATGATTTCCTATAACTTTTGCACAAACCATTGTAACAGCCTCACATTGTGTTGGATTAACTTTTCCTGGCATAATTGAAGAACCAGGTTCATTCTCAGGTAATAAAAGCTCTCCATATCCTGCCCTAGGCCCCGATCCTAAAAATCTTATATCATTAGAAATTTTCATTAAAGCAACAGCGCACGAATTCAAAGATCCAGAAAAATTTACTATCGCATCATGAGCTGCTAATTCAGAAAATTTATTTGGTGCAGGTTTAAAATTTACCTTACAAATTTTTTTTATCTCCCTGATTATCTTTTTATCAAAATTTTTACTTGAATTTATACCTGTTCCAACAGCAGTCCCACCTTGAGCTAAATAATGAATATCATTTAGACAATATTTTATTCTTTCTATACTTTTTTTAACCTGTTCACGATATCCGGAAAACTCTTGACCAAGAGACAGAGGTGTAGCATCTTGTAAGTGAGTTCTACCAATTTTTACAATTTTTTTAAATTCTTTACTCTTTTTCGCTAATGAATTTTCTAATAACTTTAAACTTGGTAAAAGTTTGTTAATAGTTTCAATTGCTACTGATATATGCATTGCGGTCGGAAAAACGTCATTAGTAGATTGCGATTTATTAACATGATCATTTGGGTGAACAGGTTTTTTTGACCCTTTTTTACCTTTTAAAATTTCTATAGCTCTATTTGCAATTACTTCATTAACATTCATATTTGTTTGTGTGCCCGAACCAGTTTGCCAGACTTTTAAAGGAAAATTTTTGCTCATTTTGCCACTTATAACTTCATTTGATGCTTTAATTATTGCTCTTGAAATTTTGGATGA
>MDSZ01085235.1_pt1 | contig 10802 bp, 9 predicted proteins | sample 811201 | NCBI WGS metagenome assembly MDSZ01 (sample SAMN05326647, study PRJNA326480) | marine metagenome | isolation source: seawater | place: Indian Ocean: North | collected 2010
GAAAATAATCTGACTGAGAGAGAGAAATACTCAATTATCAGGATCTGCGAATTGAACTTTGTTGGCAGGCATCCGACTCCTATTCGATTACGGGCAATGTGGGTACTGCATGCATTGCGTAAAACAATTTCCGAAAGTTGGTTGAGTGATCCAGATGAACATATACGTGCCTGGGTGATTCGATTGATGATGGACGATCAACCCATCGATACCCTGTTCGGACCAAGGGGAAAAGAACTCTATACTATTAAACCTGAACTTGTGCAGAAATTAGTCCAGCAGGCTATTATGGATGAATCAGGTTTGGTCCGTTTAACTCTTGCTTCTACTTTGCAACGCTTACCGGTTGAATCCAGGGAAGAACTTGCGAAAGCACTTGCATTTCGATCGGAGGATAAAAACGATCATAATCTGCCCCTCGTAGTATGGGCAGGAATTTCCCCACTTGTGGAATTGGATCCGGAAAAATTACTGGAAGTGGCAAGATCCACAGAATGGGGAAATTTACGCACATGGATTGCCCGGGCAATTACTGAACGATCAAAGGAGAATCCAATTGTATTTGATGCCCTGTTAAAATTAGTGGAAGACCAACCCGAGCAGGCAGATTCTTTGCTTGTCGGGATCGAAGATGGCATACTTGGAATTAAGGGATTCTCAAAGCCTGTCAAGTGGGATCAAGTTTCTTCCAAATTGTGGGGCAATCCTAATGCTTTAAAACTAAGTACCTTATTTGGTGACGAACAGGCGATCGAGCAGATGGAGAAGTTGGTTATTGATGCAAATGCTGATATTGACATCCGTAGACAAACTATGGAAATCCTCATAGATTCAAATTCTCGAAATTTAAGGAATCTATCTGAAACTCTTTTGTCTGATCCCCACATGAAATTATGGGGAGCCCGTGGATTGGCTAAGTTTGAAGCAGAAGAAATTGGTAAATTATTGGTTCAGAAATTGCCTGAATTTAAAGGAACGGATCAGGATGAATTAGTTGAAATACTTTGTGGGCGTTTAAAGTGGGCAAATTTTTTGTTGGAGAAAATTAAAAAAGAAGAAAATCTAAAATCTTCACTTTCTCCTTATCATGCTATGCAGATCAAATCCTTCAAGAATGAGAATTTGAATATAAAATTGGATGAAGTTTGGGGCGTAGTTCGCCAATCTCCGGAATATTTATCAAACCGGAAAAAAGAACTAAAAGAAGAGTTAAATCATTTATTTTTATCCAAGGCGAATTTGAAAAATGGTAGTTTTTTATATGATCAACAATGTGCAGGTTGTCATATGCTATACGGACGGGGTGGTAAACTTGGACCCGACCTGACTGGTTCGGGTCGTTCAAACCTTGATTATTTGTTGGAAAATATTGTTAATCCAAACAGTGCAGTCTCTTCCGATTACCGGATGAATGTGGTACAGCTTAAGGACGGAAGAGTTTTGAGCGGAATGATTACCGGACAGGATAAAAATTCGATAACACTTCGGATGCCCGATTCGGAGGAGAGGATTAGCAAGTTATCAATTCAAAAAAGAGAGGCATTAGAAAACTCCATTATGCCGGTCGGTTTATTGGACAATATGAATTTGGACGATCGAAGAGACCTTATCGGATATTTAATGCAAACTAAAAAAGTTGCCCAGTAATTCGTAACTTTATGACACAGTGATAAGTGGACTTCAGAATGGCCTGAGTTTAAAGGTTGATTTGAATCAATAATTTTACATTTTTGTATTGTTTAACCCTGTCAATTATACCTCATAACCTTCATTTTTTTTCTTTAAGATATGAAACTTGAAACCCAATGCCTACATGCGGGCTATTCGCCCGAATCCACTACAAATTCATGTGCCGTTCCGGTCTACAAAACAAGTTCCTTTGTTTTTAACAATACGGAACATGCAGCCAATCTTTTTGGACTTCGTGAGTTGGGAAATATTTATACCCGGTTGATGAATCCAACCACCGATGTTCTCGAGCAAAGAGTTGCCGCGATGGAAGGAGGAGCAGCTGGCCTTGGAATTGCATCCGGTACGAGTGCAGTTTTCTATTCAATAGTTAATATTGCTCAGGAGGGGGATGAGATTATTTCCGCAAATAATCTATACGGTGGAACTTATACTCAATTTAATGATATTCTGCCAAAATTTGGAATTAAAGTAAAATTTGTGGATCCGAATGATCCTGCCAATTTTGCCGCTGCAATTACAGATAAAACAAAAGCACTCTTTTGTGAATCTGTGAGCAATCCTGGACTTGATGTTTCCGACATTAAGGGAATTGCCAATGTTGCCGACGATCATGGAATTCCCTTAATTGTGGACAGTACTTTTTCAACTCCCTACCTTACCCAACCAATTGAGCACGGTGCATCCATCGTTATCCATTCCCTGACCAAATGGTTGGGTGGACATGGTAACGGAATTGGTGGCGTGGTTGTGGATTCCGGAACTTTTAACTGGAAGAATGGAAACTTTCCACTCTATGACGAACCGGATAGCAGCTACCACGGTCTTCGTTGGGGGCATGATCTTCCAGAACCTCTTGCTCCTCTTGCCTTTATATTAAGAATGCGCACCGTTCCTTTAAGAAATTTGGGTGCCTGTATTTCTCCTGATAATGCCTGGCAGTTCCTTCAGGGTATAGAAACCCTCCCATTACGAATGGAGCGTCATTGCGAAAATTCTTTGGCGGTTGCCAAACACTTAAAGAATCATGACTCTGTCGAATGGGTTCGTTTCCCTGGTTTGGAGAGTGATCCGATGTATTCTCTCAACGAAAAATACCTTAAGGGAAAAGGCGGATCAATGGTTGTATTCGGTATCAAAGGAGGTGCTGAAGCAGGGCCAAAATTTATTGATAATTTAAAACTCTTTTCCCATCTTGCCAATGTGGGGGATGCAAAGAGCCTGGCTATTCATCCAGCCACCACCACTCATTCACAATTAAATGAAGAACAACAAAGAGCGGGTGGAATTCCTCCGGAAATGGTTCGTTTGTCTATCGGAATCGAGCATATTGACGATATTCTTTCCGACATCGACCAAGCCCTTGCTGCCAGTTCTTAATCTATCGAATCAATGGGCATGAAAACGGCCCTTGTCTATCTCGTTATTCTTACCTTGGTAATTGGCGGTGCTTTGGCCTATGGGTTCATTGTCGGAGACTTCTGGAAAGATGGTGGAGAACTAATTGAAAATCCATGGGGTATTGTATCTCTATTTGATGTATATGTTGGTTTTTTCTTTTTTATCGGCTGGATTGCCTACCGCGAGTGTTGTCTGGGAATGACACTGACTTGGGGAATTGCTATCTGCTTGGGTGGAAATGTTGTCGCTGGAATCTATGCAATTCTTGCCCTCTATAAAAGTAAGGGAGATGCTCATGCCTTTTTTATGGGTGTAAAAAAAGATATCGATCAAACGAACTAGTTTTATTTTTTTATTTTCCTAGATTCCAACAGGTTGCTGATTTTTCAGGCAGAACCCGCTCGTTCAACTCAAATTACCACTGGTAACAGGCGAGTGCTTCGAGTTCGCGAACGAAGATCTGATTACCAGTAATCGCGAGGTGTGCCCAGGTTGGAGAGTCAGAAATTTTTCGGCTTTCTTTAATTACAAATTTTTCGTGGTTCGGTTCGATCAAATACAGCGTTCCATCTTCATCGAGTGCAAGAATTTCTTTTCCATTTGAAATCATAGACATGTACTTACCAAAGGATTCGCTACTTATCCACTTGGTTTCCCCAGTTTCCATATCCAGACAGGTAATTCTTTGTTTTCTCAAATGAATATAGCAGAAACCGTCCAATATGATCGGGCCGGACATATATCCTTCCTGTTTGTTTTCCCATGCCTGTTTAATGGTTTGTGGACCAGCGGCCTTCGGCAGGTCAAAGAGGAGAGATTTTCCCCCATAGCTACTTGTGAAAATCTTATTATCAAGAACGCTTGGGGTTAGGATGTTCATTCCACGAAATGCTTTAATTGGTTGTTTCCAGATGACATTTCCACTTTTTGGATTAACACCGGCAAGATCAGTTCTGGTTTGTACGATAATTTGTTTTTTACCATGAATCTTTTTTATTACAGGGGATGAAAATGCACTTCCAAACATTCCGCCTTTATCAGTCAGGCTTCTCCAGATAGATTCGCCAGTTTTTTTATTAAGTTTTACAAATCCGGCACCAGCTTGAACATATAAGAAATCACCGTCAATTATTGGTGAACATACCATGCCGAATGCGGGTAGGGGAGTTTTATATCTTTCCACAAAGTCGACTTTCCAATTTGTTTTTCCAGTCTGGGCATCAAGCGAGTGAAGAACATCTCTCATCCCACAGACATAAATATTTTCACCGTCATAAACAGGAGTCGAGCGAATCCAGCTTCCATTTTTGGCGGCAAAAAAAGGGACTTTCATTTTTCCTTCCCACTGGGTTTGCCATACAAGTTTTCCATCTTGGCGATCGTAAGCACGGATCAATTCGTATTCGTCTATCGATTCTGTGCTGAAAACCAACTTGTCAGAAACTATGGGGCCTGAGTATCCTTTGCCCATCTCAATCCGCCAGCTTTGTTTTAACGAGGTTGAATCAATTTTCTCAGGCCAGGGTGCATTCTTCGCAATCAAACCATCCCGGTCAGGTCCACGCCATTGTGGCCAACTATGAGTATCAGTTGATTGTTTTTCCGCCGAAAGTGTATGGAGAGAAAAGGGGAGAAGAATAAGAAGGCGGATCAAAACTTTCATGTCTTTTTGAATAGATAATGACTAACCCACCATTCCTGTCCATTGCGAAAACCAAAGGTTTCCGCACAGGCGAGAAAAAATATACGCCATCGATAAAATGTACGGTGTGCTTCAACCATGGATAATTCACGGTTAAAGAGTTGGAGGATTTCTGATCGGGCATTGTCTATATTTCGAACCCAGTCCTCAGATGTTTTTGCATAATGTTCACCTGACCATCTCCACCTGTGTTCTAGTTCAAGTTGTCCGGAAATGCGCAGAAATAGCTCATCCGCAGGCATGGTTCCGCCGCTAAAAAAGTGCTTGGACATCCAGTCATCTTCTCCTTCCACTTCAAAAGGATAGGATGTTGAACGGTGGCAAAATACATGAGTAAAAAGTTTTCCGCCCGGATTTAGCCAGCCATGAATTCTTTTGAATAATTCACGGTGATTCCTGACATGTTCAAACATTTCCACGGAGACCACCCGGTCATATGTATGTTCCGTATTAAATTCGTTTATATCGGCAGTAATAACTTCAAGGTTTTCAAGACCTTTTTCACGAGCCTTTCCCATTATGTATTCTCTCTGGGAATTTGAATTGGAAATCGATGTGATTTTGGAACCCGGGAAGTTTTTTGCCATCCATAGGGAAAGGGAACCCCAGCCACAACCAAGTTCAAGGATGTTGTACCCATTTTCCAAGTGAGCATGCTGGCAGGTTAGTTCAAGAGCACGGTCTTCGGCAGTGTCCAGGGAATCATTTGCAGATTCATAGTAACAGCAACTATACTTGAAATTTTTACCCAGAGCATATCGGTAAAACTCAGCAGGAACTTCGTAGTGTTGTTCATTCGCTTTGTCAGTCAGTACGGCCATGGGCGACTTGTCCGAATCAGCAACATATTTTTCGTTGAGTTCAGCATTTTTCTCACAGTTGTCCGCCAGGCATTGTTTTAATCGTTTTTTGCACAAGTTTCGAATGCCAGCACGGATTAGGAAATCGGGAACGACTCCGCGTTCAGCAAGATCGATAAAAAAATTAGTCAGGCTCATTTATTAGTTTTTATTTTTTGGAAAACCAGGAAAGAATGAATTAGTTTGTTTGATATAATTTTTATAGTCTTCACCGCTTGCTTCTAATTTTCTAGCTTCTACAAAGGGAACACCAGTAATTTTACTCAGAAAGATATAGAGAATTACTGGGATGAGGAGTAACCATTCTCCATACGGAGCCTGCCAACCGATAAAGATATATCCGATCCATAAAACCCATTCGAAAAAATAATTGGGGTGCCGGGAATATTTCCAAAGTCCAACCCGGCAAACATCTGCACGGGTACGGTCCGGGTCTGCCTTAAAAGTTTTAAGTTGTTTGTCTGCCAGGTAAACACCAGAGAATCCTATGAGCCATATAATGAGACCAATATGGTCAAATGAATTAATTGGATTTGTATTTTTTACCAAAATTAAGAAGGGGGAAGCAAATAGAACTACCCAGAAAGCCTGAACTTGAAAGAATATAAGGAAGCCAAAGTTTGCATTTTTTCCCATCCAATCGCGCAAATATGCATACCGTGCATCCTCCGGTTTACCGATGCACCTTTTTAAAAGATAGGTGCCCAAGCGAACGGACCAAGTTAAAATTAATGCTTTTAGAAGAGCGAGCCTAGCCGGATCGCATGATTGTTCTTCAAAAGTGAGGAATATAAAGCCTAGTATGCCAACCCCATATGCCCACAAGACATCAACATAGGAGGTATTCTTAATCCATATCGCATGCACCCAGGCGAAAAACATCATGATTGATGCACCTATTTGCCCATAAAGTAAAATTTCGAAGGTACTCATTTTACATTTCTAGGAAGGTAGAATTTAGTTTGTATATAATTGAGGACAGTACCAGCAACCGCCCATTCCAACGCAACTCCAAAGTGCGATTTGAAATCAATGCAGAAAGTAAGCACACTTAATTTCTCCCCCGAATAATATGCAGCTAGTCCACCCAGAGAAAATCCAAGTAGCGAGCGATAGAAATTCTCCAGAAACCAAGTGAAAAGTGGATTTAGCATAAGGCCGAAGTTTATCCAAAGTGCAACCATCCAGAATGGTGCTCCAAGGAAGTTAGGATATGGATCAAATGAAACAAGTTCGAGATGTACCAATATACCATCCCCTAAAATTCCAAGTACAAAACAGGACAATGACCCGGGTAGAGCCAGTTTAAGTCTTTTGGTGAAGACTGTGCGGATGATGACCAAAAAAGTACCTATTGTAGGGAGCAGGTAAGGATAGGGAGTGGTCGTTGCTAAAACACAACCAAACCAGGCGACTTGGAAGATAATTAAATCTGTAAGGAATGAAACTTTTGAATTCATTTTGGGAAACCACGACCTAGTTTACATTCTGGTTTGGCAAGGAGTAAATGAATGTCCCCGGTATATCCCTCTTCAAAACCAGCTTCGCAGTAGCAAAGATAGTAAATCCATGCCCGGCGAAATTGTTCGTCATATCCAAGTTTGGAAATTTTTTCTTCATTTTTTAAAAATCTGATACGCCATTCCCTTAATGTTTGCGAATAGTGGTAGCCGAAATCATGAAGTCCAGCTGGGCGTAGGTCTGAATTCTTTACTGCGGCACTTATCATAGCGGATGCCGAGGGTACACAACTTCCGGGAAAAACACGTGTGCGGATATAATCAACTTCTTTGAGGTATTGAGAATATCGATGGTCAGGCATGGTGATTCCCTGAATAAGGGCAGCCCCATCAGGAAGAAGAAGGCGGGATATTTGAGAAAAATATTCTGGTAGGAACTCATGACCCACCGCTTCGATCATTTCAATGGATACAATCCGGTCGAAAGAACCGACTAAATCACGATAATCCTTTTTGATAATTGAAATTCTGTCGTCGAAGCCATTTTTTTTAATTCGATTCTGTGCGTATTCAAATTGACGGTCAGAGATTGTAGTTGCTGTTAGTCTGGCTTGAGTCCGTTCAGCAAGCCGATTAGCAAATCCTCCCCAACCACAACCAATTTCAAGAACCTGATGATGATCTTCAATTTCAAGTTGGTCAATTATCCGGTCGTACTTTGCGATTGAAGCTTGTTCCAAAGTACTTTCTGAAGACTCAAAATATCCACATGAATAAGTCATGGTCGGATCGAGCATGAGTTCATAAAAATCGTTTCCAAGATCGTAGTGCAGGGCAATATTTTTACGACTTCCCTTGCGGGTATTTTTTTGACCGAATATATAAGCCCAGCGGGCAAATTTATTTAAAAAATATGCCCATCCACTTTCCATTCCATCCATAACATCCTGATTTTGCAGAAATAGGCGAAAGACGAACACAAGATCATCCGTATCCCAATCACCGTCTGCAAAGCTGTCAGCAACTCCGAGAGAACCACCTAGGCAACATTTTCGGTAAAAAGCGGGTTTATGCACTGTAATTTTTGCAGAAATACTCTTATCTCCTTGGCTGCCGAACTGATGGATATTTTGTCCGTCAGAAATCACGAGTCTACCCGTTTCAATTTTGCTCAGTTGATTGAGCAGTAAATTCTTCCAAAATCCACTGGATTTTACATTTTGAATAGAAATATTTGATTCCTGATTTACAGACTGATTACTCATTTTATTGGGTCGAAAGTGAATTTTTGGGATGAGGGAAAAATCTGCATCCTTTTAAACGAAGAAGCAGAGCATGCCAATAAATTCCGAAAGTGATCCTGAAGGTAAGTAAGGGAAATCGAGTTAGTGCCCAGTTCATATTAAATGAATTGAAGGGTTTATGTTTCATATTTAAATGAGCTGTGAAGAAGAGCTGGTCCTTTTCTCTTAATATCATATCAACTTTGAAATGTTCTGCAGGACCTTTGAATCGCCAGTCATAATTTATATCCATGCCAATGAAAGGAGATACATGAAATTCTTTTTTAAATTCGTGAGTGGTAGTTCGATCTTTTAATTGGTCGAATTTAAAACATTTTGCATATCGTTCGAGCCAAGGTGTATTGGTGATCTCGGTCATAAGGGTATGGGGAGTTTTTTTATCCTCGTCCCAACAGTAGTAAAAACTGACCGGGTTAAAACAATATCCAAATGTACGAAGGTGAGTGATAATTGAGACAGGTCCCCGCACTGCTTCACCCAATTGGTCGCTCATGGTTTTTCGTACTGCTTTTGCCAAGTCTTCCTCCTCTGGTTTATGGTAATCTTTACGGTTAAAACTTGATAGGTTTTTACGATTTGCAGACCAGAAAATATTTTTTTCAAAAACTTTATTTATTTCATCCGTAAAAAGATGAACCATAAAGACTTTGTAGCAAAAAGCATGTTTTTTTGGAATTCTTCTGTGGTGACGAACTTCGCCAAAATAAAGGGAGCTTTTCATTGAAGAAATTCTCCAAAAGCTTCGCAAACCCGCAAACCGCTTTTTAAACCATCCTCGTGAAAACCGTATCCCCAATAAGCACCACAGAGAGAGACTCCTTTGTTTCGAATGAAATTGGTGTGTCGAGCCTGATTTTGTTTTCGTCCAGAATGATAGGTGGGATGAGAGAAATTATAATTACCGTGGATTTTTTCCTCACTCAATATATTTTGCTGATTAAGCGAGACACAGAAGGGCTCTGTGGTTGGAAGGCTTTGTAAAATGTTCATATCGTAAGTAACCAGAGCTTCTTTGCTTTTTTCTTTTGGAAGAAACGCATTCCAACTTGCCCTTGCAGATTTTCTTTTTGGAATAACCGAGTCATCGCTGTGCAGAGTTACTTTATTTTTTTGATAGGGAAAAGAGGAGAGTAGATTCGTTTCCTCATCGGTTGGTGAAGAGAGTAATTGAAGGGATTGATCCGCGTGGCAGGCAAGAATGACTTCATCAAATGAGTGTTCACTACCGTCTGGCATGGTTAAAATGACTTGCCCCTCTGACCTGACGATTTTTTTGATTGGGTGATTGAGTTTTAAACGGTCTCCCAAAATCTCCACCAACCTGTCCACATAGCTTCTGGACCCTCCTTTTACCACCCGCCATACAGGCCGGTTGTTTGCCTGAAGCATCTGGTGATTGGAAAGAAAGTCGGATACAAATTCCATGGGAAAAGCACCAAATTTTTCAGTTGAACATGACCACAGAGCAGAGCCAAGAGGTAAGAGGAAAACATCGGAGAATCTTTTTCCAAAACGGTGCTTTGCAAGAAAGGAATCTACGGTTTCATCATTATCGAGGCTTTTTTTCGCCAGTTCATGAAATCTCAAGATTTCCCGAACCATATTCCAGTGTTTCAGATCGAAAATATTTCGGATATGCCCAAATAATCCAAAGGCACTTTCTCCGCTGTATTCGAGGTTTAGTTCTTTAGACTGTACGGAAAAACCCATTCTTGTCTCCTGCGAATCGATTTCAAGCTTTTCAAGGAGTCGGACAAAATTTGGATAGTTTTCGCGATTAAAAACAATGAAACCAGTATCCACTTGGAAAGTACCGCTTTTTCCAGTGGTTTTAACCGTATTTACATGTCCTCCTGGTTTGTCCTTACCTTCAAAAAGAACTAAGTCATGTTTTTCATGCAATAAATAGGCACAGATAAGACCGGAGATACCCGACCCAACAACCGCGATTTTCACAAGCCAGAATTAATCTTTTGGTTGAATCGCTTTTTCTTTAACCCACACGGGAACAGGACGTAAGTCGTGTACTAAACCAAAAATAGACAATATTTTGAGCCCATAATATGTCAGGTCAAATTCGCCTTTAAAGAATCCCTGCCTGGCAGAACCTGGAAAGAAATGATGATTGTTATGCCATCCTTCCCCAAACGCGAAGATAGCCACCAACCAATTATTTCGGCTTTCATCCTTTGTGTTAAAACGCCTTGAGCCAAACAGGTGGGTTATTGAATTAACCGCGAAGGTAGCGTGGTATAAAACTATAGTGGGAACGAAAAATCCCCAAATCAGGCTTTGCATGTGCGTGAGTTCAGTAAGCGATGCGAACCATGCAAACTCCGGAAGGTAATAGCAAAAGAAACCTAGGAGCACCAGAGGTATCCAATCA
>MDSZ01038707.1_pt1 | contig 10801 bp, 7 predicted proteins | sample 811201 | NCBI WGS metagenome assembly MDSZ01 (sample SAMN05326647, study PRJNA326480) | marine metagenome | isolation source: seawater | place: Indian Ocean: North | collected 2010
ATTGTAACCATATGAATTAAATGGCCTTATGACAACAGTGTTTGTGTTAAATGATTTACTGTATGCTCGTGCATAAGCTTCGCCTGCTAATTTTGAAGCGCCATACACAGTATGTGGAGCTGTTGGATGTTCTTCGGTCATAGGAACATACTTTGCAGTACCATAGACTTCTGAGGTAGAGATGTGTACGAATTTCTTAATCTTGCTTTCTCTACTCATTTTGAGTAGGTTTAAAGTTGCATCAGCGTTTACACTATGACTTTCAATAGGTGAATGAATAGAGTGTCTGACACCAAGACATGCCAGGTTGAAAACATAATCTGATTTGGAAATTAAATTTTGCATAACCTGTTGATTTCTAATATCTTCTTCATGGAAAAACAAGTTTTTATCATCCAAATTTAAATTTGATTTTTTACCATTAACAAGATTATCCACAACTGAAACGTTTGCACCATATGAAAGAACTTGTTTAGTTAATTCAGAACCAATAAAGCCTGCTCCTCCAGTAATTAAAACGTTTTTGTTTTCTAATAAAGAATTTTTTATCATGTATCTATAAACTCACTATTTGACACCAATGATAGCTGAAGTGACTCAATGACTTTAATAGTTTTTATTGCATGATTAATATCTGCGATAAACTTTGTATTTGTTTTTAAACAACGGACTACTTCTTCTATCTCTTTTTTAAGAGGTTCAATTTTATCAATTTTAGGCAGAACAGTTTCACCAACTGAATACTCAAACTGTGTACTTGAATCTATTTCACTTGGAAGAATGCTTTGTTTAAATATTTTTATTTGTTGATCCTGATCAAGATGGTCATAAACAACGGTTTCTTTAGTTCCTCCAAAAATCATTCTTCTTGTTTTTATTGAAGAAAGCCAACTGAGTGTTATTGAAGCAAATAAATTATTTTCATAAACTAGATCACAATTGCTGTGACATGCAAAATCATATATATCCTCAAATGGATTGAAGCCAGTTGCTCGAACCTTAACTGGCTCATAATCTAAAATATAGTTTAATATTCCAATGTCATGAGGTCCTAAATCCCATATAACATCACAATCATCTTGGATAAGTCCCAAATTAATCCTGGAAGACTGTATGAAAATAAGGTCTCCAAAGCTTTCCTCTTTAAAATATTTTTTTAAAAATGAAATAGGACCACTAAATAAAAACGTGTCATCAAGAAAAACACGTAGCTGTTTTTTTTCGGAAATTGCTTTTATTTTTTCCGCTTCTGAAACACTTAAACATAGAGGTTTTGTAACAAGTACATGCTTACCACTCTCAAGTGCTTTCATAATTAGCTCATAGTGGGATTTTGGAGGTGTAAAAATAGCAACAATATCAATAGTTGTATCATCAAATAGATTTTCAACAACAGTAGTTGTTTTTGTTTTTGGAAAGTTTTTATTTACATAATTTAAATTAGATTCACTTAAATCTGAAATATAGGTTAAGTTACAATCTTCATTCTGAAAAATATTTCTTGCAATATTTTTACCCCAATAGCCACAACCTATTAAACCAAAATTAATCATTTTTGCTACTCTAATCGATACCTATATGATACTTTAGAAAAAAGTTAATATTGCTAAATTGACTCCGTAAAGAAAAGTATCTTGAGATTACACCCGTCCAATGAAAACTTTCTTTCATTAGAGATAAATATTATGTCTATTTTTATATTATTAATTTCTATATAATTTTGAATCTCTAAACAACTATCTAAGAAATAAATATTGTTGTAGTGTTTTAATCTCTGAAAATAATTATCCATAATTTCATTATTCAGATAGTTTGTTGGGGGGAATTCGGACAGATATATGTTGGGGAAATTATAGTGATATACATATTTAGTCTCAGACAAGGGAAGTAAAATAATTTCATCTTTGAAACCATCTATTTTGTTTGAAATTTCTAAATTATAAGAAACGTCTAATGGATCATAAATTTTCCAAATAAAATAAGATGCTGGTATCGTAAGCAACAAATATAGATAGATTTGAACAGAAGTTTTTGTAAAATTTTTTAATTTTATGTTTTTTACAATAATCATAAAACTAAGAATTGAAAAAATTTGAATAATTCTAATTGGCTGAAATATCATATGAAAAGAAAAAATATTATTAGCAAATAAATAATGAGAGGTTAAAAATACACTAAATGCAAAAACTAACAAATTAAATAAAAATTTATCTCTTCGAATAAGATAAATACTTACCCCAAATAATATTATTTTTTCAAAAGGGATTGAAGCTTGATTGTTAAAGATTCCTAATGTTGAAGAAAAATTTGAAACAAAATACTCGGGTTTGTAAAGGCTTAGGTTTTCTAAACTAAAATAATAAATAAAATTGTTGTTTAATCCATTGTTAAAAATCGTACCAAATGAAATTACAGGCACTAAATTAAAATTTATATTTTTTTCTCTTAATCTATTTAAATGTGTACCCAAGTCTTGAAAAAATTCATATTGTTCACAAATATAAAATAGTAACAAAACTCCCAGTAAAGACTGTACTATATACAAATTACCCTTTAAAGATGATAAGTATGCAACAAAAACAACAATCATGATGATTAAGATGTAATAGTGAAAAGTAGATAAAATAATCGCGCTTATCAAAAAACTTTTTATATTTCTTTCAAGTAAAAATGAAATTGGATAAAACATCAAATATACAAAGCTATTCGGAGCTAATATTCTTAAACCGAAACTACCCATGCCTGCTGTACCATTCAGAAAAAGTTTAGGAAAACCCATAAATGCGTTAAATTCTTGCGGCAAGCTAATTCCAATAAGACAAATAAAAAGTAAAATTTTGAAAATTGCTATATTTTTATCCTTAAAAGCAATTTTGTAGAATCTAAATATTGAATAAAAGGCAAATATATTGACAAAAAATAATGCTACTTTTAAGTTTTCTAAATTGTTGTTAAACAGTATGATCCTAGAAAACGCATCAAAACCTAAATAATCTGCAGAGCTAGAGTAAGCTATTGTACTAAATTCAATCTTCTCATTGTATAAGTGGTCAAAGTACGCAAATTGATTACCCGCATAAGGAATGCGGGAAGGTAAAATTGCTGACACTAAATTTGTAAACAAAAATGAACTAATTAACAAATTTTGATTTATTTTATTTGAGAATAAATATATTCCTAGAAAAATAATTGTGAAAAGCAGTACAGAAATGATTGCGGAATTAAAAAATATGGCAACATTAAATACAAACAGAGAAATTGCAACGATTATTTCGTAATTAGTTTTTTGTAAAGACAATTTAAATTATTATACTATGCCGCCAATACACAAGTTTTGAAATGTAAAACTATTAGATTATATGTAACAAAATTGGGCCAATAGTAGAGACATTCAAATCCTCTTAGTGATAAAATTTTATGTGAGAAATATAATGGCAGGTCAAGCCGTGCAAAATAATTAAAATGAAATTTATTATTAATACGATTATAAAAATTAGAGACAAAGTAAATGTCATATGGATTTTTAAGAATAAAATACCGTATCTAAACCAACTTAGATCGCTAGAAGCAAATAATTGTATCCAGTTTTTAAGTGTAAGTGGAAACTTATTAGATTTTGGTAGTGGAACTGGTGCACAAGCTAAAATTTTTTCAGAGCATGGTTACGCAGTTACTGCATTAGATATAAAGAGTAGCAATTATTCAGGTGAACACATTTTTAATGTTGAATTTTATGATGGTTTAAATATTCCTTTTGAAGAAGATTTTTTTGATGTAATATTTTCATCTAATGTTTTTGAACATATTTATGATATTGAACATACCCTAAATGAGTTATCAAGGATATCAAAAAATAAAAGTAAGATGATTTTACTAATGCCAACTCCAACTTGGAAAATATTTACAATTTTAACCGATCTTCTAAAAAAATGGCATATAGGTAAACCTCATGGAGAACATTCAAAAAATACCCTTCATGAAATATTTGTATTTTCTTCTTTTTGGTGGAAAAAAAAATTATCACATGCCAATTGGAATTTATTAAAAGTATCTAAAAACGGATTATTCTACACTGGAAATAATATTTTTGGATTTAAATTAAGTTTTAAAATTAGAAAGGTTTTATCTAAATTTCTAGGTAGTAGTTGTAATGTATATATATTGGAAAACAACAAATGAAGTGTTCCTTTTTAAAAGAAACTTATTATTAAATAAAAAATCTTTACAAGCATATAATTCTTTATTATGTGTGGATTTATTGGGGAAGTAAATTTAGAAACACCTCAACAAAGTAAAGTTTTTGATGCTAATTTAAAATTAAAAAACCGAGGGCCTGATTCTCAAAAAATTGGGTACATAAACGAAAATTTAGAATTTAACATTAGTGAAAATTTTTCAGTTGATTCAAAAATAAATCTTGGTTTTTCTAGACTTTCTATTCTAGAGTTGTCAAAGCTAGCCGATCAACCCTTTATTTCAAAGGATAAAAAATTTGCTTTATTGTTTAATGGTGAAATCTACAACTTTAAAGAGATTCAAAAAGATTTAAAACTAAAAGGTGTGAATTTTCAATCAGAAAAGTCTGATACGGAGGTCGTCCTTAATTCTCTTATAATATGGGGTGATGATGCAATACAAAAATTCAAAGGCCAATTTTCTATAGTTTTTATAGACTTGGTTAAAAATGAAATAACTTTAATCAGAGATAGGCTTGGACAAAAACCCTTATTTTTCTATACAGATGAAAAAAAATTGTTTTTTGGATCAACCCTCAGTTCTGTATTGTCACTATTAAATGAGGAAGACATAAAACTAAATAATGAAAGTGTTTCAGAGTATTTTAATTTAGGAGTTGTAACTTCTCCTAATACAATAATTGAAAATATTTATAAACTTGAACCTGGTACTTTAATAAAATTTTCATTCAAAAACATAATCAATATTTGTTACAAAAAAAGATACTGGGACCCTGTAAGTTTTGTCGATAGAAAAAAATTTGATCCTAATAAATTTAGCTCTTTATTAAAAGAAAGTGTACTTAGACGCACAGTATCAGACGTTCCTTTTGCGACCCTGCTTAGTGGAGGACTTGATTCAACGACTATTGTTCAACAACTGTCAGAAAATCATAAAGATTTGAACACTTTTTCAATAAATGTAATAAATTCTGACTTAGACGAATCAATTTGGTCAAATAAAGTAGCTAAAACTTTTAATACAAAACACATAACTGAAAGTATTTCAAGCGGGAATGACTTGCTGGATATATTTAATATCATAAACAGCCTAGATGAACCATTTGCGGATCCTTCATATATTCCGTCATTTATTATTTCCCAAAAAATTTCAAATAATTTTAAAGTTGCATTATCAGGTGACGGTGGTGATGAATTATTAATGGGATACACTCGACATTACAATATTTTAAAAACTTCAAAAAAATTTAAAATTTTACGACATTATTTATCAAAACTTTACTATTTCTATCCTAATTTTTTTGGTACGGGAAAAAAAATAGCAAATATTGGAGGAACTCACAAAGATAGATTGCGCAACTATTTTGAAGATCTAAATTTATTATCTTTACTAGGTTTAAAAACAAATAAAAGTTTTCTAGATAAATTTAGTGTCGAAACACATTCAGATATAAAAAATTTGCAGATTATGGAATATGGATTCTATTTGTCCGAAATGATGATGTACAAAGTTGATAGGTCTTCAATGGCTAACTCATTGGAAATAAGAACTCCTTTTGTAGACCATGAAATAGTTGAATATATTTTATCTTGTGATGAAAATTTTTATTTTGATATCTTCAACCAAAAAGATTTGTTTAAAGAATATTTGAGTAAAAATTTTAATTACGAATTTATAAATAGACCAAAACAAGGTTTCTCTTTTCCTTTATTTGAATTTATTTACAAGGATAATAAAAATAAGATCAAAGAAGTTTTGCTTAATTCTAAACTTTATAACAGTATTGCCGTGAGAATTTTATTTTTAGTAAAAAACAAGGCTAACGCAAAACGTATATGGAAAATGCTGATTTTGGTAAAGTGGATTGAAAACAATATCACAAAATAACATGAAAAAAATAGTTTTTTTTACATCAAAAATTGTTGGCGGAGGTGCTGAAAAACAACTTTTAAAATTTTATCAAATATTGAGAGAGGATAATGATTGCCATTTTTACATTGCAAAAGGTCAAAGCGAAAATAGCATAGAAAGTTTTGAAAGAAAAAAAACACTCTTTGCTTTTTTTAACCTGATTAAAGAATTGCTAAGAGTCAAACCTGATATATTGATTACTACACTTCCTACACCAAATTTCATTAATGCTGTTATTAAAAAGTTTAGGATATTAAATTTTCAAAGTGTTGTTAGAATTGCCAATTACAACATTGATTTAAAAACTACAAAATTTATAATCAGAAATTCTGATAAGATAATTTTTAATTCGCATGAAAATTTGAATCTTTATAGCGAAAATTTTCCAGATAGTGTAGATAAATTTTTTTATGTTAACAATGCAATAGATTGTAAAAGTATGTCAAGATACGAAAAAATAGTCTCTACAGATAATATCTACGCATTAGTTGTTTCTAGACTTACATACAATAAAGGCCTAGATATATTAATAAATAGTATGAACGAATTAATTGATGAAAATTTATTCATTGATATTTATGGTGTTGGTCCGGAGTTAGATAAATATAGAATTCAATCAAAAAATAAAAAAGTAAACTTTATCAACAAATTTACAGACTTACAAGATTGTTGGAAAAAGTATAATTTATATATATTACCGTCCAGAAAAGAGGGTATGTCTAACTCCCTTCTAGAAGCACAATCTCATAATATTTTTTCAATAGTATCAGATTGCAAAACTGGGAATAAGGAGGTAATTAATTTAACTGGTAATGGAGTGCTTTTTGAGAGCGAAAACTACCAAGATCTCAAGGATAAATTATTAGACTTTATAAATAACAAATATTGTGAAGAGAAAAGCAGTGATTTAATTAAGACAAATTTTTCTATTGATAAAACAAAGAAATTACTTGAAGCATCTCTAGGAATCTAAAACTAACCATTTCTGAGCAGATAAAAAAACTGTGTAGCATCCAAGTAAAAATAAAAATATTTGCATAATTTGATACTCAAAAAATAGGTATGTTGAAATTGTAATTATTACAACCGTAAAAAAAATAATACTCCGAAACAAAACATTTCTATATTGATAAATGGTTTTGTAAAAAAAGATTGGAATAAAAATTAAAAGTGTAAAAATTTGCATGAAATATATTTCTTCAAGTGATGAAAATTCATATATGTTGTAAATTAATATTTGCGAAGTAAAAACTGTGCTATTGTATATCACTACTTTTTTAATTCGGTTTAATCTACCAAAATCTATTGAAAAAATAAGAACTATTGTATGAAGAAATATAAGAAATGAAGCTAAATATATGAGGTCAATAGATTCATGGTAGCTTTTTGGAATTATATATTTTCCGATTGTAGATGCAATTAAGGAAAGTGAAGTAAAAGTAAATAAAGATATCTTGATAATATCTTCAGTAATGTTGAAAATAGAATCACTAACTTCTTCTGTATTTTCTTTTGGCCAATACTTTGCATTAGCGGATACTAAAATAGCAACAATAAAAACCATCCCTAGGTTTCCAATACGTGAAGCAATAGAGTAGACTCCTAATTTGCTTAATCCAAAAATATATTCAACAAAAAATTTATCCTGCCAATTTAAAAAATAAGATGAAAGCAATAAAAATAAGCTTAAATTCGAAAAAGAAAGAAAATTTTTAGGTTTTTTTAAAAAAAAGTTTTTTGCAATTAGAGATAGCTTAAATTTTATATTTTTCGCAAGGTAAATCAATTTAAAAAAGTTTCCTAATAGCTGCACTAAAAAATAAACTGTTACAACAACTCTTGTATTGTATCCATCAATTTGTACTGTTAATGCAATTCCGAGAAGTTGTATTAAATTTATAAATAAAGATTCAAAAATAGTTGCTTTGAATACAACCTCTGCTCTTCCAAGAGATTTTATTTTTGATAAAAAAAGTTTATTTAGTGAAATAAATATTGTGCTTAAAAACATAAACCTAAATGGAAGACCATATATTATTGAAAAGGGAAGATTACTAACAAGAAGAGCTACAATTTCAAAAAAAAATAAAGTTAAGGTGCTGTATTTTATAAGACTTGAGCATGTTTGCGCAATCAGATTCTCGTCAGCAGTATATTTTAAAATTGAATTTTCATCTCCATGAGTCAAAAAATAGGAAATAAACAGCTGTATAGCAAGTAAGATTGTTATCTCTGCCCAAAGTGTTGGGTTTACAAGTCTCAATAAAATTGGTAATAAGATTACAGATATTAATTTGGGCGAAAGTCCTTCAATTGAATAGAAAAACGATTTTTTAAACATACTCAAATATAAACTATTAAAACGCAAAAAAGAATGGTGATTTCAAGAAAAGTTTTTTAGTGATCATTTAGATAAATTGAATTTCGACATTGAACAAAATTTTTGAATTTTTTTGGATTGTTTCTAAATCTTTAAGCGAACGCTCCTTTGTTAAGATTGCATCTTGTATAATGAAAATACAAAATAGGAAATGATAAATTTATGCTAAGGATAAAAATATTATATTTTTTATTCATAAACACAAGTCTCTTAGCAATACTCAGATTTTTATTAGAAGAGGGTATAACAAAACAATTTCTTGAAATTTTAATAAGTTCTTGCTTCATTCTGTTTGCATCAATTTTATTCTTAAGCCTAAGAAAAGACAGGGAATCTGTAGCTAATTTAATATTGGCTATTAAAAATTTATATCAAAGTCACAAGCTCACAGCACTTTGTTATTTTATAGTGTTGTCTATTTCCATCATTTTCTTACAATTCAAAATTGAAAATAACAATATAAGTGAGCTGGTTCTATTGTCTTCAGTTTTTTCATTTTTTGTTGGCGTATATTTAATAGCTGTATTCAAAACAAAAAGTATTCAAGAAGTTTTCAGCATAAATAAGGGTAATATTAGTAAAGCTTCGGTATTGTTAATTATTTCATTAATCCCAATATTCCGATACTGTGTTAGCAACAGAGAAATTCTTTTTAGAAATGAAATGTTCTATTTGGTTTTTTATTTCGCGCTAACAAGCTTCCTGATAATTATCTTTTATTCTTTTGTGTTGGACTCGATACTTGAAATATCTATTTTTCAAGTATTCAATGCATCTCTTATAATTTTTATATACGAAATGCCAACAATTAGCTACACGTATAATTGGGTAAAATCTAACAATGTAAATATTTTACTTGCTATATTTTTGATTATTTTAGTATTTGCTTATCTAATTTTTAATTCTACTCTAAAGCAACTTTCGTTATTTTCCTTCATGATATTTCTAATCTCAATAATTCCTAATTTAGTTACAGAAGGTGAAGACATTGAGCTTGCAAGTATCAATATGAACTCTGTTTTTACTAATTCAAATTACGAATCCTTAAAAACTACTCCATCTATTGTGCTGCTTGTATACGATGGATATCCTCAAATGGAAACTCTTAAGAGTATGGATATTGATAATTCTGAACACATTAATTTTTTACTTGATGAAAAATTTACAATTTACAATGGGATATACAGTCATGGAGGTGACACCCTAGCAACAATGTCTGGTTTATTTCAAGGTGAAACTAATACTTATGGTATAAAAAATGGAAGATTAATAACTGGAGGCTATTCCAGTTTTATAAATTTGTTAGATGATAATGAATATTTTACTGCTGGAATTTTTACTAGTTCTTTTTATTTACCACCAACTAAAGCGCCTAACTATGACTACTACTATCCTGTATCAGCTAACAGGTCAAATAAAATTTTTACTTCAATGTTGAGAGGAAAACAAACATTTAGAGATCTAATATACTCTTCTCCTCATGCAAACTACCTAGAACAAAAACGTAATTTTTTAGGTCAAATACATGAGTATGAAAACCCTGTATTTCTTTATAGTCATACTTACTATCCAGGACATACTCAAAACAGCGGACAATGTCTTGATGGAGAGGTTGAAAATTGGAAAGAAGATTTAAAAAAAGCTAATTTGGAAATGAGAGAAGATGTAAAATCAATCAAAGAGTCAATGGAAAAGAGCATAATAATTTTAATTAGCGACCATGGCCCTTTTTTGACAAAAAACTGTACTTCTCTAGATAATTACCCACCAAACGAAATAAATCGACTAGACATACAAGATAGGCATGGAACTTTTGTTGCAATTAGAACTCCTGATTTAAAAGAAATTAATTTTGATAAAAGAATATTGCAAAATCTGTTTATTTACATCCACTCATATTTAAATAATGACTTATCTATATTGAATGAAGAAAATTCTGAAAACATAAACAATTATTATTTCCCTACTTCTATAAATGTTATAGACAATCAAATAATTGGTGGAATTGATGATGGTCAAGAATTATTTAAAGATCGTGGGAATCTATCTAAATAAATCAGACATTTAGAATCGAAATAGTTTTATCAAGAGACTCGTTTGAAAAATTTACTTTTGAAATGAACTCCTTTGAAATATCTTCCAAAATTTTAGGAAAAGAGGTTAAATCGTTTAATTCATTTAATGAATAACTTTTTCCGATTAAATTACGCATTTCATTTTCAATTAACAAATAATTTTTCTCCTTTGTATTAAAAACAGGAATTTTTCTCTTAACTTTTTTTGGTACATCTAAAAAAATTATAGGCCTACCTG
>MDSZ01116254.1_pt1 | contig 10801 bp, 7 predicted proteins | sample 811201 | NCBI WGS metagenome assembly MDSZ01 (sample SAMN05326647, study PRJNA326480) | marine metagenome | isolation source: seawater | place: Indian Ocean: North | collected 2010
AACATAAGTGCCAGGGAAATTTACAACATCACCTTCCATTGCTTTTGCTAATTTTTGTTTCATTAGTTCTTCAAATGTAGGTGCGTCACTTGATGTATTGCTAAAGTGGTCAATTAGTTCTTCTATTGTAGCATCAACTCTTAACACTTTAATATCTTTCATACCCATTTGTAATGCAACATCAAATCTATGATGTCCGTTTACAATGTAATTGTTTTTGTCTATAACAATAGGTCTTATGCTACCATCCGCAAATCCACGTTTGGCTCTGTCATGCATTCCTTTGACACGTTGATTTTGTACAGGTTTTAATTTTGTGATATCTATCTTTTCTTTAGTGTAATCAAAGTGAGAATCTTTTATATCGCCTTTTCTAATTTGAGGCATGATATTTCTTGGAAAATTTTTGTCCGACTTAGGTCTTTCAATTTGTAATTCTATAAGTCGCATTACTTAAACCCAAATGCAAATTTACCACCTATACGTGAACTGTAGTAATTTTTACTGCCGTCTATTTCTACTGTACCTTGGAAGTTTGGCGGATATACTGCCTCCCATCCTGTTACTCTAGCATCATCTCCTTGTTTACCCATTTTGCAATATAACTGTACAATACTGGATTGGTTTAGGAATGCTACACAACCTTGTCCAAACTCTGGACCTGATTCATTTATTGCTTTTGTAACTTTTTTAGCAAGTAGAGCCAACATAGCATACCCTGTGTTGAAACCTGGTACGTCTTGTCTTGGTGTTCCGTAATTAAATAATTCTGTACATGCAGGACTTAATCCAGCATAGTCTTGTTTACCTTCTTGGATATATCCGTTAATTTCTTCTTCTAATCCTTGTGGTAATATTTTGTATAATTCTGCTAATCTAAAAGGACCATCTTTAGCACTATTGCTTTGTACTATATTAATAACATTTACTGTAGTAGGAAATTGTGCTTTTAACTCTGGTGATGCTTTTTCTATAGCATCTTGTATATTCTTAACACTTGCTTTAGCACCTTTACCACCCTTACTACTAATACCTACTCTAGTACCGTCTGGTGCAGTAAAGTAACTGTCAACAAGTGGGGCATTCATCGCCATGGGCCAAAATATAGTGCAATTTGACCAAGGGATACCTCTTAATAAATCTCTTCTGGCATCTTCTGCCTGACCACCTACCATATCACTCATTAGTGCAACTGGTCCCATAATCTCACCAAAATAATCTCTTAATGCTGGTAAATTACTTATTTGACCTGGAAATACAGGATGTTCTTGCGTGTGTATAGTCTCTAGTGCGTTTACTAGTGATTCAGATAGTTCATTACCAGCCGAATTGGTTTTCACTGCTTGTATGACGTCTACGACACCATTAAAGGGGTCATCTGTCTTAATTAAGTGTTGTGGATCAATACCAATATCTAACTTCATTGCTCCAGCAGTTTGTAGTTTCCAACCCACAGGTACTTGGTTATTACCCCATTTACCCATCATGTCTGCTGTTTTTTGCTTAAAGTATCTACCCCAATATGTTATTTTATCATCTAATGCAGGGTCTGTTAGTGTTGCAACACCAAATGCTAAACTACCTTTATTAGGAGCATTTGTCCAGTCTATCTGACTGTTTAGTTCTTGTTCTAATTGTTGTATAAAATCATCTCTTTGTTCAGGAGAATTAAACTGCATTTCTTCTGTAGGGTATAAAGTCACACTTTGAAACTCTAACCTATCATCGCCTTTTAAAAAAGTATCACCCTGTACTCTACCCATAATACCTTTTGATTCAATTAAACTTCTAACTTTGCTTTTTGCCCATTCATTTAAGTCTATTTGGTCTTGCTGACTTTTTGGTAAAGCATTAACATAGTATCTTACAATACCTCTTGCACATGCATCATCTCCCATTTCTCCTCTTAACTCTCTAAACTGATTTAACATTTGAGGAATAGGTATAGCCTGGAATGCCAACATTTGCTTTTTAAGGTCTCCTACTGGAAAATGGTCTGCTAACAAATCATTTATAATCTTCGTTGTTTTAATAGTTGGTACACTTTCATCTAAATCTTCTTTAGCCATATTAGTTGCTGTTGCATACATAACTGCTTCAGCATCTTTGCCGTAACGTTTTTCAAAATCTTTTTTGCTTTTCTTCATGCCTTTAACATATTTTTCTTTGTCTTTCTTTTCATCTTTTGTTAAAGGTCTTTCTGATACTGATTCTCTCTTTTGCTTAAATTTAAGTGCATTAAAATCGGCTAATAACTGCAAGTAAAACCCTTGATTTCTTTCTCCATGGGACTCTTTCATTCGCGTTTCAATACTGTTTAATACAAAATCTACAATTTTAGGATCAACATCTTTTACTTTTGTGCCTTGTGGTATGCCTGTTTTTACGCCTTGCATTTGATAATTTGGATCTTTCACATTAAAAGTTACTGCTTTAGGATTCTGATTTACAAGAATTTCTCTTCCACGTGAATCTCTGACAACCATTCCTCCTTTAGGATCAATCGCATCTATTTTAAATACGTCTTGGTCGCCTTTTACATCGTAAAGTTTTATGCCATCACCTGCTTTCTTTATTTGTGCGAGTTTTTTCACATAGTCAACTGTCTGGTCTTCGTACACACTTTTTGTTAAAGGTCTTTCTAATACTTTTGAATTTTCTAAAATTATTAATTGTTCTTGCAAAGGCAGTTTATCAAACTTATCAAAAACACGTTCTCTGGCAAGCATTCTTGCTCTGACATCTTGAATACCTTCACCGTCCCTACCATATCCGCGTCTGTCTTGTTCACTTGTATTTTGATTTGCATAAAACTGCCTACCTAGGGCTAAATGACCTTGAAAGTCATTTGGTTCTGAACCTTGTAATTTTTCTTTCATCATGCTTTGTAAAACAGCCCTTTTGAAATCTTCATCATTGTCTGTATTCTTCAAGAAGGATACCAATCTGTTTACGTCGGGTCTGACCATATAATTTTGCATACCCGCATTCATCATCCTATCAAAATCAATATAGTTGGCTCTGACTCTTTCGTAATCTTGTTCAGTTACTTCTTCAGCATCTAATTGGCTTATTGTGGGTCCTGATGCTTGTCCTCTTCTACTTGGTGGAGGATTACTTCCAGAATCACCGTAAATAGCACCTACATCATCACCCGGACTGCCGTCATTTTCTTTTCTAAAATAGTTACCAGCACTTACTGTATAATTCATTTTGATATACTCAGCGGCATGTTTTACACATGCTACCCATCTTTGTATTCCAACTGCATCTGGGTCTGGCTCTGGTCTCCAATCATGGTCACCGTCAAATGTTCTAGAAACTTTCTCTAAGATATTTGGACCTTGATTGTCTACACCTCTTTCTATTTTAAGGAAGTCTGCTAGGTTGCCCCAATTTGTGGCATCTTGAATTTGGTTGGATGAGGAATTATAGGAATCCATGTGTTCAACACCAGCCGCTTTTATAATTCTGTCATTGTCTATTACCATTACTCCTTGTGGACTTCGCTCCATTACTTTTTGTATAGCGACAGAAAAACTTCTATCGTTGTCTTTCATTTCTTTAGCAACTAGTTGTTTAATTTTTTCTGCTTCTTTACCGTGATACTTTGCAAAATCATATGCGTTGAATTGTTTCTTGTCATTTGCGTCATTGTTTACAGACCAAGCAACGGCACTACTTCTATCTAATGGTTCACCTGAATACTTATTGTTTAATGTTTCTCTTGGAATTAAGTCTTCTACATCTCCCATTCCTGTTCTACCATCTAATTTACCAGTAAACTGTATTCCAAAGTGTTTGCTTAATTTTGACCTATCTGTTCCATCGATAACTGTAAATATATCTGTTTTTTGTAATTGTTCAAAATTTACAGAATATTTGTCTGCAAATGCTTCAAGCAAGGCTTTATAATTTTTTAAACGCCATGCTTGGGACATGTTACCAACTCGTTGTTGCAGTTTGATAATTTCCTTTCCATTAACAGCATCCATTAATGGTCCCCAATGTGCCGCTGGTACTACATATATTCGTGTACCACGTAGACTACCTGTATTATCATTTGGGCTCCTAGCGGCTTCTATTATACTTTTAACTACTCTTCTGCCAGTATCCGGTGGTGCATCAACATCATCTGAACTTTCCCTTTCGCGAACATATTCTTCAAACCACTCATATGTATCCTTGTCCATATACATTGTAGAATGGGAAGGTAAATTAATGGTTGCTAAAGGTTGGTTTGCCTGCATTTTCGCAAATTCTTTTGCGTCTTTGTCTATTTGTTGTTTACGTTTAATAATTTCATCTTGACTATCAAAACCATTATCTACAAAAATTTTGTCAATGCCTCGCATGAAATCTCGCAAGCCTTTAAATCTTTCTTTAATAAGATTTTTAACTTCTTCAATTTTGTAATACTGTGGATATCTGCTTTTATTTCTATAATAGGCTCCTAGTGCCTCTCTAATGGTATCTGTAACAAATTCACTCATATTAGAAATTGTTCTTCGTTCTATGTCACCTCTAACAATATCATCTAATACGCCTTGAACTCTTTCTACTTTATATGAATTCACTCCTAAATAAGGTGTTGAGTCATTGTCAGAATATAAATCTAATAGTATATCTTTTTCTTCTGCAGACATTTTTTTAACTCTAGGATCAGTTGGTTCATCACTTCTTAGTTCATCTTCATCTATTCCAAATATGTCGGGCCATTCAAAATTGCCTGATTGATTTTCTTGATAAAAAGTTTCTACTAATTTAGCCATTCTCTCTAGAGATTGTGTTGCTAATGATTTATCACTATCAAACTGATTTTCTAAATATTCAAATCTTCTTCTTAACAATAATGTGTATTTGCTTAATGAATTTTCTTCATAACTATCATCATTATATAAATTAGGATTATGATATCTGTTTACAGGTTGTGTATAAGATTCAAATCCTTTAAGGTAAGTTATCAATTTATCAAAATCTGGTTTGGAATAAATTTGCCCAGGTGCTAAAAATCTATCTCCATTAGTAAGTGGTCTTCCAACTATTGTATTGTAAAAGTCATTAAACTCTCTTTTGTCTTTTGCTTGGTCAACAAGTATTGCTACATCTCTTTTAACTTCTTTATCATCTACAAAACCTTGTGATACGTCACCTGTACGCATATTAATTACTAGTCTTATTATTTCTTTTCTTGCTTTATCGTCAAATGTTTTATCATTAAAAGCATTCCACATACCTTTAGCCATTGCTTCTACTTGTGGACTAGTTGCATAATCTGGTCTAGTTATAACATCTTTTTGTAAAAGAGTATTAATACCATTTCTAATTGCTTCTAATTTGGTTTTATGAGTGTTTTTAAGTTCTGGACCAAGGTTTACATCATTTAAAATATTTCTTACGTTTAAATCTAACTCACTTTCTGAAATGTCGTAGTCTTTTAAGAAACTTCTAAATGCTCCAATACTTTTAGCATTAGGTTTTGACCTTGCAGTTTTTTTAGAAATGTCTATTGCTAACATACCCATCGCTTCAGTGAATTTTCTTAAACCACTTTTACGTCTATCAATTGCTCTTTCACTAGGTGGTGTTGTTTCAGGTTGCATATATGCTTTAATAGACCGGTCGCCGCTTCTTGCTCGATTTACTTTACCGATAACATCTTCTTCTGTTTCAGGGTCAAACGAAACTTCTGTAATTTTTTTACCTGGAATCTTGTCTAATGCTTTTCTTATTTTACTATCATAATCATCTAAATTACTGCCGGTACCTTTTAAAAAGTCTACCCATTGTTTTTTCCATTTCTTGTCTGCTTTTGGATCTAAATACAATGATGCCTCGTGTAAATCTTCCATTGCATTAAGCATTTTTTGAGTAAAATCTAAATAGTTTTTAGCACTTACTATTGCTTTATGTGTATCTAAAATAGGATGCCCTGCGTAGTCTGAATGTTGACTTTTTAAATTTTCTACTTCTTCTTCATCGCTGGTTGCTACTTTATCCATGTTATTCATTAATCGAAGTAATGCTTTTATATAATCGCCTTGGTACTGGTCTGTATGTCCAGCAATCATTGTGGTAGCATATCTTACTACAGAACTAAACACCTTTTTAAATTCTTCATGGTAATCTTGTCCACCACCTATTCTAAATTCTATTAATTTGGTATTTGTTTTTTGGTCTGTTTGACCTTTAAAATGTATTGAGCGGAACTTATCATCACTAATATGTTTTGCTAAAAATTTTTCTGCTTCTTTAATTGCTTCTGTTCCTCGCCCTTCTCTCTTTAAGTTTTGAATTGCTGATTTTAAATCTTTTAATTGACTTTTTGTATAAGTGTTGCGGTCTCTTCCCCATTGACTTAACAAGTATTGGTCACCTAACAATACAGCCATTTTAACTTTATTTGCTTCTATTTTTCCATCTTCATGACTTACAGTTTCGCCTTCTTGTGGAAAGTAACTCATTGTAATGTGTAATCCAGTACTGTTATTTGTTTCAACTCCTTCACTTTGTAAAAACTTAAAGAACTTGTCCATTTCTTTTAACATTCTTCGTGGAGTACTAAACACTGGTGATATAATTTCAGCACCAGTACCATAACCATCAATACTACTATCTGATTCAACAGCATATTCTGTAGTATCTCCACTAGTATCTCCGTACCCACCTGTGTCAGGTCTATGGTCGTGGAAAGCACTATGTTCGCCTATCCATTCTTCTAATTTGTCTGATACTTCTTCTAAATTACCTCCGGTACTGTAATCAATACCATAATCATCACAAAATGAACTCATGCTGTAATATGCGTCTTCGACCCAATCGTCATAATCGTAATTACTTTCTGCTTCTTCGTATGCCGCTTGTTTTATATCATCATCGTCATCTGCTATGTCTCTTAGAAATCGTCTAAAGTCATCGCCTCTATATTCATCAACATATTCTCTTGCCCAATTTTCATCTTCATATCCATACAATTCAGACAATTCTTCAGCACCTTCTTCTTCAAATCTTTCATCACCGTATTCAGTTCTCAGTACACCTTCTCTGTAATCGTCCCAATCTGCTTCTTCTATGCCTTCATCTTCTATAAATTCATTTATATAATCTTCGTCATCTTCACGTTCGTTGACAAAATCGTCGATTAGGTCATCTAAAAATTCTGATACTTTGTAATCATAAAGCCACTCTGTATAACTTTCACTAATACTATCCCAATCAACGCCTCCGAACTCATCGTCAATTTGACTAATACTCATGTTATCTACATCATCACTAGGTCCCGATATGTTTTCCCATACAGTTTCTGCCTCCCAACCACAACGTATTTGTGCATCAAGTGAACTGTTAATAACGTCCTTGTTTCTAAAATTTATTTCGAATAGTTTTTCAATGGCTTCTGTTAATCCTAGTCTAGCAAGTTTTTTAACTCTGCCTTTTTCTTGTCTTACTTTAGGTTTTAATTTATTAAGTGCTTTTTTATTAATACGTTTTCTTATTTTGCCCTCTTTTATATCAGGGTCTGCTGATGCCATTAAATTTGCTATCTTATCAACAGCACCTGCTCCGGCGCCAAAGGCACCTTTTCCTTTTGCTAATAAACTAGGATCTTTTCCTATTTTTTCTGCATCTTCAGGGGATAGTGCATCTACTTTTTCATTTTGGTCTATTATTTCGTACTCGCCATCATCATCTTGTACTACCATTGCGTCTGGTAAGTCTCCTTGACCTACTGGTGATACAACTTTTTTGTTTTTATTATCTTGTCCTACAATTACTGCATCTTTTTTAATATCTTTTGCTGATTGTTGTTGTGGTTCTATAGGCTCTGGTACATTTTTATCGCCTACTGTTGGGCTACCTTGGTCTGGTTTTTTAGGTGCGTTAGATGTTGTTGGACTTTTAATTTTGTTTGCTTTTGCATTTGCACCAGTCTGCTGTTGACCAGATGGTGTGCTGGAACCAGATTTCATTCCGTATTCCAATAATATGCTTTCTAATGTTTTAACATCTTTAAACTTCATTATCTTCTGGCTCTAGTACTTCTGTTTAACTGTCTTAAACGTCTACTTGCTGGATTAAGTCTTTTAGTTCTGTTTGCCTTTCTGCTAAGACGTTTACCCATTTTTGCTTTTGTTCTTTTTAATACCATACGTTTTTTCATGTTGATGGGTGCAGAACATTGTGCTGGGTTACTCACAACTCTGCCTTTACGTCTGCCGGTTGTACACCTTACAGCACGTTTAATTTTTTTACCCATTTTACGCCAAACCATTCGGGCTTCAAAAATTTCTTCATCAACTATTTCGTCTAGTCGCATTTTACCATTTCCTACATGACCAATATCTTGCTTTTGTTTTTGGTCCTGGATTATCACAATTATGTCTTGCTCTAAAACTTTTCCTTCTTTTAGGATTAGATTTTTTAATCCTCATATTAGGATCACCAAAATTAACTTTTTTGGTATTTCCTGTTTTAGGGTCTTTCACATAAACTTTAAACTTTTTAACATCACCTTGCATAGGTTTATTAAGTTTAACTTTACGTCCTTGATATTCTGCTTCAAAAATTCCTTCTTCTTCAGCATAACCAAGGTATCCAAATTCCTCGTGAAAATCTCCTTCTAATGTAATTTCATTTTGTATGTCTAATATTCTCATTTTAACTTCCAAATACGTTTACTAGTAAACTGACTACTATTGCAATTAATGTAGTAAAACTTGTACCTACTATTGCAACTAGCCAATTTTCCATTTTGTTTAATCTATGTTTTGTGTCTTCTTTGAATTCTCTTAACTCTGTAGTGATGCTTTCAATACGCAACATGTCCGCAATGATATGTGCTTCTAAATTATTAGACTCAGCATAAACTTGTTTTTGCTGTTCTATCTTTTGCTCTGGTTCTGGTTTCTTCATTATAATAGATCCTGTTTAGTGAATTCCATATTAATTGTACTCGTAGTATCTATAACTCCTGCATTTAGAACAATTCCGTTCAATTCGTCTTTTAATGTATCTACACTATGAGCGCCTGGAATCTCTGTGGCAAATTTAAAAATATATCCTGCACCTGTTAAACTTGGTGCACCATAGTTTTCTAAAACATTTGAACCACTACCATTTAATGCTACTGGGTTATTCATTACTGTTGGCATCGCTCTTAATCCTATACATTGAACTACACTCTCAAAGTCCTTCTGACTACTATCGTTATAATCACCGGTTACTGTTATATTCAAAGTAGTAAACAAGGTAAAGAATTCTATGTTACCTGTTAATACTTCTACGGAGCCCATCGCTCCTTTTCTACTCAAACTCATGTGTGTCTCCTGTATAACTTGTATTTATCACTTTAGCCAGAACATGCAGTCAAAAAAAATCCCCGAACAAAGTCGAGGATTTTTTAAATTATTTAAAATTAGTTTATGCTAATGCAAAGGCTTTAGCCGCGATTGCTGTGCCACCGAGATTAATTCCGTCTACTGTGCCTAATGCTTGTACAACATCTTCTAAGTGAGCCGCTATTGTTTCTGAATTAGATCCATCATATGTATCTGTTCCATATTCGCCTTCAATCATCATTGCTGATACTGTATTTGTATCTGTTAATGCGCCATAACCTAAAATATTAAAACCTGCTCCCATAATTGCTTCATGAGTTGCCTGAATTGCTGATAAAGGTCCTGTTTTGGCATTAACCGCCGCCGCATAAGTAATTTCTATTAATGTTACTTTTTTCCCAATAAAGAATGTATCTTCATCTACGAAAATTGGTGCTACTTTAGTTTGAGCCATTTTATTCTCCTAATTATATATAGTTGCAGTTATTTATCAAAAAAAAGCACACCAGAGGTGTGCTTTTCCAGTTTTAAATTAAACTTATGCTACAATGTAACTTCCTGCTGTAACAGTTGCGTTATTGTGAGATAAAACACTATTAATAGACGCCGCCATTGCAGTTGTATTAGGTGAACCTTCAACACCAATATACATTACTCTTGCGTTTGCAGAATTAATGAGAACTGGTGTACAATGTACAGAAATTGCCTGCACAACTTTTTCACCCGGATCAGGGTTACCACTTGTAAATCCGAAGTTACTGATATTATCTGTACCATCAACTTCGTCTATAATTAAATGAGTTAAAGAACCAACAAGTAATTGTCCTTCTTCAACACCACCATTTACTCTTGTAAGTGCCATGCTATTCTCCTACACTATAGTTTTACTATAATGTTATTTATCGAATAAAATGGAGTTAATAAAATATGTTTTTGATTATTAAGAGCCGAGGTTTCCGCCTCTGTCTTTAGAACGTTTTGTTTTTGCCGCTACATTCCAGGTACTCATTGCGTCTTTACCTACGTTTCTTCCTCTGTTTACCGCAGTACCAACGTCTCCCATTGAGCCATGTCGTATTGTACTTATTGCATCGCCTACTGATTTGCCTAGTTTTCCTAATGCTCCAGTAATTTCACCTGCTTCTCCATCAGTTGGCATACCTTTTGGTTCTTTTGCGGCTTGTTTGGCTCGTTGTTTTCTTAAATGACCATGAGTTTCATCGTCCCATCCTTGAGCTCTTCTGTTGGTTGCAAATTCTCTGTCTGGTTTGGTTTGTACATTTTTACCAAGTCTACGCATTTCAGCACTTGCCTTATCTATTGCTTGGTCCCAAGTTTTAATTTTTGGTAGCATTTTTGCTTTTTGTATAGCCGCCATCATTTCGGGGTCATCGCCATACATAACTTGAACATCAGCCAAAGTCATAGTGTCTTCTTCTGTGATATAATATTTACTATTTAAA
>MDSZ01148015.1_pt1 | contig 10800 bp, 3 predicted proteins | sample 811201 | NCBI WGS metagenome assembly MDSZ01 (sample SAMN05326647, study PRJNA326480) | marine metagenome | isolation source: seawater | place: Indian Ocean: North | collected 2010
ATCCACTTGTATCAGCGATTGTAGCCATGTCAGCTATAACAGCTGTATCACCAAGTAGCGCCATATCAGCTACAGCTGCTGCTGTACCTAACCTACCTATCTCAGTTGACTTTGCAGCTACATCATCAATGTCTGCGATATCATTCGCTACAGTATTAATATTCGCAGCATTGCCAGCTACTGAAGTAACATTAGAATCAATCCCAGCTACTGTAGTTATATCTGAATCGATACCAGCTACTGTAGTAATGTTTGTATTATTATTTGCTACTGTTGTAATATTTGAGCTATTACCTGCAACAGTATTAATGTTAGAATTATTACCAGCTACTGTATTTATATTAGAAGCATTGTTTGCTACTGAAGTAACATTGGAATCGTTATCAGCTACTGTATTGATATTACTGGTTATGTCAGCTAATGCTGCCATATCAGCTATTACATCGGTAGTACCGAGTAAGTTCATATCATTGACAACATCAGTTGTACCAAGTATTGCTAAATCTGCTACAGCATCAGTTGTTCCAAGTCTTCCTATCTCAGCTTCTTTACCTGCTACAGCGCCTATATCTGCAGAATCGTTTGCTACTGCATTAATATTGGTAGCGTTATTAGCTACTGAAGTAACGTTTGAAGCTATATCTGCTACTGAAGTTATATCAGATGCTATATCAGCTAGTGTATCCATATCAGACACAATGGCAGTAGTGCCAAGTGTGTTCATATCAGATACTGCGTCAGATGTACCTAACCTACCAATTTCTGTAGCCTTTCCTGCAACTGTTGTTACCTCTGTTGCTTTAGGTGTAAGTCTATGGAATGTATAAGTATGTAATGTTGTAGTTGTTTCTACAAGACAGCCATATCCAGCTGGTAGTTCTGTTGAACCACATCCTGTAATAGTAACATCCCATGCTTCTCCAGCACCATCAGTAATAGTAACTGTTCCACCTGAAGGAGTTCTAGTTGTACCAATTTCTTTAATACTAACAATAGTACCAGCACCATCATTTGCGTCAGGGTTTGCTGAAGGAAAGCTTGTTTCACTAGCTATAGGTACAAAACCACCTACATCGTCAATAAGATCAATGATCCTATCGTTAATAGCTGCTGTTGTAGCAATGGTTGTGTCATTATCAGGGAATGTATCTCCATCTTTAATAGTATCTCCAGTACTTATATTGAAATATCTAGCATCAGACTCTGTTTCAGTATAATATCTACCGTCAAGAGCACCATCAGTTAGTTCTGTTTCTGTGAAGTATCTACCATCTAATGCACCAGTAGCTATATGTTCAGCATCAATAGAACCATCTACATAGTGCTGTGAGTCTATAGCTTCATCAGGTATTGTTAATTCAGGAGTTTCCCATGTATTATCTCCACGAAGGAAGGTTGTATTTGAAGCAGTACCTGTAGCAGATAGGTGATTTATATCAACAGCACCACTAACTATCTCAGTACTATCTACAGAATTACTAGATAGATGTTCGTTATCTATACTTCCAGCTACATAATGCTCTGAATTTATAGAATTATCTGCTATCTTTGTTTCATCAATCGCATCATTAGCTATCTTAACTCTTGTTACTTGTAGATTTGCTATCTTATTTGTTTTTACAGCGTTATCATTAATCTCAGTCTCATTAACAGCATCAGGTGCAATAGCTGCAGCAGTAACAGAATTACTAGCAAGATGTTCAGGGTCTATACTTCCATCTACATAGTGTTGTGAGTCTATAGAATTAGCAGCTATCTTACCGCCTGTTACAGAGTCAGCCTGTAGTTGAGTATTTGTAATAGTACCTGTACCGATACTAGCTGATGGGATAGTTATATCTGTAGGTAAAGTACCTGCAGCTAGCTTATCCATAGTAACAGCGTTATCCTCTATCTTACCAGTAGTGACTGCAGCATCAGATAAGTTAGTAGATGTTATAGTACCTGTTTCTATCTTTGTTGAAGTAACAGCACCATCAGCTAATTTAATTGTATCTACACTACCATCCTTAAGTTTAGTTGAAATAATATGCTGATCTTTTATATCACCTGATAATATCTTCTGTTCTTGTTCTTGAGCATGATATAATAATTGTGTTTCATTATTATTTAAGTCTGTAGACCTAATAGATGACCCTGCAGCAAAAGTTGCTTTGGATGTGTCTACATCAGTATCTCTATAAATGTGTATAACTACATTATTACCAGGTACACTACCAGCTGTAAAGACAACGTTAGTACCATCGATATTGTAGTCTGTTGATTCAGTTTTTAGTACGTCATCCCAAGTTACCTTGATGTCTGACGTTTTATAATATGGAAATGTGTAGGCAAAACTAGTGGTGGAAGCGTTACCCGTATAAAAATGTTCAGTTGTTACACTCATAATTCAATTGTTTTAGGGTCAGTGGTGGTAACTGAAGTTATTATAAAATGGTTATCAATATATTTAGTGCCTATATTTATGTTATTATCACCGATATAGACAGCAATAGTACCAGAAGGTGGTTGCCATATTGATGTATCTCCATTCCACTTGATAATATTAATTACTTTATTCTCTTTGATAATTGCATAATTTGTTTTAGGGCTTATCAATTGTTTAGTATAGTTTTGTACTGTAAAACCTATGCTTACTCTATCACACTCACTGCCTACGCAATGCCAATAATAAGGTCTACTACCAGGACATTGGAACTGTCTAATAGTAACACCTTTCTTATCATAATCAGTTACAATTTCACCATCTTTATAGTATCTAAAAAATGATTTATTTGCTTCTGAAGAATAAGTAATGTATATTCTAATACCAGGATTATCATGATTAGTATGCCATCCCATATATCCTGTAGGAGGATAGTAGAAATAACCACTACACCAAACAAATTTATCTGGATAAGCTTCTTGTACTAATGCTTTTATCTCTTTTCCTGGTACTTCTATACTACATCTTGAAAGATTACTCGTTCTATTCTTAGGAACTTCGTCATTAATTATAGACAACAAAGCGTCTTTAGATAAGTAATCTTTCCAATTAGATATAGAATCAGCAGTAGAAGTTCTTTTAATTTCTTCTAGGTTGGATTCAAATATTTGAGTAAGCTTATCAATATTCGAATACGTAGACAGCTCCATCACTTCCTGCATAACCTGATGTATTATCGCCGTGTACCCTTGAAGCACCTCCACGACCATAGCCTTTAATATCTAAGGGACCGTTTGTTCTAGTTACAATACCATCCCCGTCGTTACCATGTGCTCCTTGATTACCAGCCCATCCCCATTGATCGTTAGTGGCTGTACCTGCAGCACCTCCAGCGCTTTGAGTCCATTCATTAGCATAAAGACTACCAGCACCACCTCCACTAGTTAAAGTATCACCACTTCCTTGAGGATCAAATGAGCTATCACCACCTGCATTACCGCTATCAGCCCATGATGGTGCAGTACCACCTTGCCCAACAGTTACAGAAGCACTAGTTCCTATCTCAGTAAGTGTATAAATACGTACAGCTAAAGGAGCTGAACCACCTCCACCGGATCTACCAACTCTATTAGAATCATCATAGTTAGAGTTACCAGATCCCGAAGATCCTCCACCACCAATAGCCCATACTTCAACATTATTTGTACTTGATTGAGGGGTGAATGTACCAGTAGAGGTGAATATAGTTAATTTCTTACCAACACCAGAACCAGCTACAACATAATTAGCACCGTTGGTTAGTTGATTATTATTGGTAGGAAGTGTTGCCCATGTATTATCACCTCTCAAACATGTCGTTGCATCTGCAGTACCTGTAGCTGACAATTCAGCAATACCTATAGCATCATCTGCTACCTTTGGATTAGTTACAGCATTATCTGCTAAGGCTGTCTCATCTACAGAACCAGGTGCATAGTGTTCTGAATCTATAGAATCAGCAGCTAGGTGTTCTGAGTCAACGCCATCAGTAGCTAACTTAGTCCCACCTACAGCGTTGTCAGCTAGGTGTGCTCTATCAATACTACCATCTATATACTTATTACTATCTATACTATTATCAGCAAGATGAGCTGCTTCAACGGAACCATTTTGTATAGTCCAATCAGTAGCACTATTAACTGATATATCACCTTTATTACCTAATGAAAAATTTGGACTAGTAGTTGTCTCTAGTACACCAAATTCTTGTATAGCATATAGTAGTTGTTTATTGTTAGTATTTAAATCTGAAGATCTAATAGAACTACCAGCTGCATAAGTAGCTTCTATATTATCTATATTTGTATCTCTATAGATACGTATAGTATCATTATCAGCAGGAGCTGTGTTGAAATTAACAACGGTGTTAGCTCCTGATTGAACAATCGTATAATCGTCAGTTACTGTTTTAGTAACTCCATTTAGTTGAACCCTTAAATCAGTAACAGCAAGGAATGGAAAGGTAACAGAGAAATCCCTATTACCTGTTGTTGTTTGAGTATGGCTAACTTCCGTTGAATAAGTCATTTAGCTATGTTCAGTGTTTCTTGGAGACCGGAGTCCTCGTATAGTGTATCTAGATCTCCAGCTTTTTGATTGTAATCTGCATTGATTTTTTCATACTCACGTTCTCTTATACCAGATCTCATTGGTTCATCTAAACTATCTTCAGCATAACGTTTAGCTGCAGCATAAGCTACAGTAATTCTACTATAAATTCTTGCAAATTTAGCAGTATCTAAAATATCAGATGGAATTAAACCTCTTCTTTGAGCTTGTATAATATTAATAAACCCTTTATAGGTTACACCATCAGGTCCAGTATAAGTCAGTTTAGCAGCATCTTTCATGATTTCTCTAATCTCATTTTTATAATAACCTTGTTCACCCATTTTAGAATTAATAGCAGTTACCTCGTGGTTCTCTAGTAAAGCGCCACGTTGACTTAACCGCATAGTTGGGTTACTATTAAATTCAATATCAATAAGAAATTGAGATTCTTTTGAAGGTTGAGAATGTACTTTAAATGGTGTTCTATTCCAAACTCTAATAAACCAATTGTCTTCATTACCTATTTCCTTACCATCTATAGGGTCAACAACAGAAGGTAATGCACGTTCAGGGTCAAAAGCATCTAACCAAGCATTTCTATTTCTTAAGGCATCATCTAATTCACTACGAATTTGACGTAACTGAGGATATAAGATCTTACCAAGCTCATTTCTTGCACTACCTAAAGGTACTAAATTGTTACCAAAGTTAGTTAAGAATCTAGTAGCTGCGGCTCCGTTACCTTGTAATACATCATACATAGGTTCTAATTGAGATAGAACTGATCTATTAGTAACAGCAGAACCTAAGACAAAAGCTAATTTATTGTATAAATCTTCTTGTACAGCAGTAGTTAGACTATCAAAGTTATCTGCTACATCAATTGTTAAAGACAACCAATCACCTATCGGACCCATCCATTCATAACTGACTACTTTATTAGTACCAGGTACTTTACAAGACTTAGGTTTCCAACCACTACGTACTCTCATACGCTGTCTAGATTTATCGTAATGACCATTACCAGTACACCTATCATTAGCCATTGCAAAACCTGCTGCAGTGACAAAGAGACTACCTATAGCAGCTTTACCTTTAGTTTCGTATCGTAATGTTTCGAAAGTATCTAATGCAAACTCATCAAACTTCTTACCTTTACTTTGTAATATAGATTTTATCTCATCCATAGAGAATTCAGATATTTTCTTACGCCCTAATGGTCCCCACATTTTGTGATAATCTGAAGATAATATACCTGCAGGACTCCACTTACCAAAAGTATCGATAACGTTTGCAGTAGTTCTAGGGAACCAAATGAAAGTTCTAGCAGCTGGGAATCGTTTAATGAATTCATTCATACCTTCCACAACAGGTGAATCAGCATTAAGCGCTATTTCACTAGTTGCTATATCTACAGCTTCATCACTAATCATCCCATTAGAGTCAAACATTTTATTATATATACTATCTACAGCTGCTCTAAAATTCTTCTCAGTAATCTCTTCACCTGATTGAGCAAGTTTATTAAATGCTAGATACTTAGCTTCTGTGTTTGCTATAACTGATTTAGAAAAACCATCTAATGCAGTCATGGAGTTACCACCAAATCTAAGTACAGGATCTACTGATAAGGCATCTAAATCTTCATATACTTTTAGAAGCATCTTACCACCTAACTCACCATTCGCTTCTGCAGCATCTGCCCACGCTCTTAGTGTTTCTAATCCTCTCTCAGTTTCTCTAGCAATGTCACCACGCATTACGTAACTTACTTCTTTAGGGTTTGTAGATGCCTTCCTAAAGACTAATCTCATATGCTCAAATGATTTCTGTAAAGTATCATCTAATGCAAAATGAGCTACCATAGCTTTTTTAGCTTTAACTAAATCACCTTGTAATACAGCTCCAGTAACAGTAGCCGTACCTTTACCTAATAAACCAGTTAAGTTACCTACACCAGCATTCATAGGTGTTGAGATAGCAGATAGTGCAGAGTTAAATATATTACTCCACATTGCTTTATTGATAATAGAAGGTACTTCTGGCTTAGCATCATAAGCAGCCTTCCTGAATGTAGCTAAATTATCAGCTGCCCATTCATGTAGTTTGAATAAGGTATCAACATTACCATCAGTAAACTCATTTGCTAATAGTAAAGGTCTAAGGAATTGTGGATTTTCTCTAGCTACAGCTTTTAATGTACTAGTCCATTCTTTAGCTTTAGGTATAATTTCTGTTAGTTTAGCAGTGCTACTATCTAAAATAGTTTCAGCAGCTGCATTCATAATACTAGCATCACCTGTATCTACAGCAGATTGCCAAGCATTCATCTTAGCAAACATAGAGCCTGATTCAAAATTAGCTAAACCTTTCTCTACCATCAGTACTTCTAGGCGATCTGCCATTAGATCGATAGTCCTCATTACTGAAGTACCATCTTCCATAAGTCTAGCACCTTCAGAGAAATCTGCAACTTGTCCAGCTTCTGAAGTAACTAGATATGCTCTGGCTTTCTGAGCATCAAGGTCTAACATCTGAGCTTTTAGTTGTTTAACTGCTCTATTAATACCTTTCTTACCTACAATTCTAACTGCTGAACCATCTACTGATCTCTTAAATTCATCTAAGATTCCAAGTATATCATCAGGGTCAACTCTAGGATGTAAGAGTGTAGCTGCTAAATGTTTACCAGCTTTATCAATCATCCGTTCAGTTATTACTGTACCAGATCTTAAAGTTTTACGAAACTTACCACTCTTTTTAAGTTGATCTGTTAATTCACTGACAAGAGTACGATTGGTTAGATTATTAATTTCAAGCCCTTCTTTTCTAGCAGCTTCACTGATAATAGTACCAAGTCTACCCCAACCAGATTCTATGTTATTCTGTATTTGAGCTGCATCAGCTTGAGCACCAATAATACCGTCAGGATCCCTAGTTCTAACTAAGGTATCACCTTCATCAAGTTCAGGCCAGTTAGGAGGTTGTTCACCTTTACTAAGATAGTATTCACTAAGTTCGTTTAATGAATTCTCTTTTCTAGCATAATTTCTAAGTACAGCATCCTCTGTTATATTATCAGAGAACTTGATATCAGAGAATTGATCTTTAGCTAATTCATTTACATTAGCTACGCCCTTCTCTTTTGATGGTATAAATTTTGCAGTCCTTGCAACACTTCTACCAGCTTTAGTTAAGTAAGCTACACCTTCAATAATACTAGCAAAGATACTGAAGATAGCACCTTCATTAACATTCTTAGCACGTTTCTCACCTGCTGAATCATCTTCGTTTGTAGCTATACTATTAGGTATAAATTGAAATGTCTTAGGCCAGTAATTTTTAAGAACACCAAATAGGTTATCATCCTTCTGGTTTTGCTCTGCTACATAATCAACTGAAGCACCAGTACCTACATCAATACCAAACTTAGCAAAGTATGAAAATGATTTAGTATTACCTAGTCTTTGTAACCAAGGAGCTGCTTTACCAGCTGCATGTAATTTACTAAAACCTTGTATCGCCATGCTTCTAAGACCAAGGGATGGGATTACAAGTCCTGATATATTACGCACAGCAGTGTGCATTTTACTTTCATATGCAGGTAGTTTAGGTATATCAAATTGATCTCCTGCAGAAGCAAAGTTAATAGCATCTATAAGAGTATCTGAAAGCCCAACAATAGGTGCAGCTGAGGAATACATATTCCGTGCAGTACCTTCAACTGTATCTTGTAAGAAACCTTTTACACCAGGTCTGCCAGGGCTTCTCCCAGCTGCCATTCTATCTTGATAGACTTGATCCATGCTACGGATCCCGCCTGTTTGTTCTCCTTCCGTAGAAGGTTGTTGTATGTCAGATGCTTGTGGAGTATCCGTAGGTACTACTTGATCTGGCAATTCTGTTTGATAATCATCTCCAAGATACTCCTTTAATTGAGCAGCATCCATAGAATCAATATCAATAGTTTCATTTTCCATTAGTTAAAATTTACCAGGTTGTGCATTAAATTGAGCATCTAACTCTTCGTCAGTTCTGGTATCTACCGTATCTCTAAAATAAGAACCAGTATTATTCTCACTTTCCTCTGCTAAAGCTGCTTGATTTGCTTTAATATGAGCTTTTTTTCTATTAACTTCTAATAATTGAGCAGCTTTTTCTTCCTCTCTAGCTTGTACAAGAGGTCGTATTTCAGGATCTGTTGCTTGTGATTTCTGTAATATACCTATTAGCTCTGATCTTTCAGGATTACTAAGATTTTTCCAACCTTGAGTTCTTAACTTATATCTTAAAGTACCTATACGTAAACCTTGTACACCCTCAACTCTATCATAAGCTAAATCTAAACTTTCTAATATTACTTCATTAGGAGTTCTCATCTGTTGATTTTTTTTCTTCCCTTTTCCTTGTACTTTAGGATCTGCTTCAAACCCCCATGATACAGTGAATTGTTGATCAACTTCGTTACCGCTGGCATTTAATTTAGCAATTGCATTATTAAATAATGTTGTTACATCTGTATTTAATGCATCAGCTATTACAAACATTCTATCTGAATATTCTCCAGTAATAGCTACTCCAGCTAGATCCTCTTTAGTAAGACCTCCACCATCAGCAATAGCTTTCTTAGTGTCACCTTCATATTTAGTATTTAAATCAGAAGTAACCTGAGATCTCCATTGTTGATCATTTTTTTCAGTCCAATTTACACGGTGACGTACTTCAGCTTTTACTGTTAATTGGTCAGCAACCCTCTTATTAACAAAATCTTTAGCCTGAACATCAAATGAATATATACCAGCTCCATCTGTAGTACCACCGCCTCTACTTGTCCATAAACCAGTTTTATAATTATCAACCTCAATAGCAATGTTATTATTTGGCCTTACTTTATTCTTACCATCATATTGAGCCCATACTAATTGTGCCTGAAATGCTTGGGCTTCTTTATCAAGCTCACTTGAAATTCGACCACCTATCCCACCTAGGGATTGGCCTGGTCCTAATGGGTTACCAGTGATAAGTTTATTTATGTCACTATCATGACTACCTACATGATCCTTATTAGAAACTAGATGTTCTTGTAGTTGACTAAATCTAAGCGTTGCTAAATTTCTTGCTACATCGTTTGAGAAGGTAGCATCTATCTCTGCTTGAGTTCTACCATAAAATCCAGTAATACTCCAGTCTTCTACTTGTGCAAGTTGAATTTGTTCTACTGTTTTATGTTGTGCAGCAATGTTTATTTTTTTTAATTGAGTTATTTTTTCAGAACTTAAAAATCCAGTATTTTCTAAAGCTTGTATCTTTTGATCTAATTGATCTTGACTAATTTGACCTGTGTGAGCTAACCCAACTAATGAGTCAGCTTCAATATTAGCTGCTTCTCTAGCAACACCTACTACTTTTGATGCGCCTATCTCCCAACCTTTTACAAAACGATTGTATTGTGAATCGTTCATAAAAGCAATATCTAAAGTAGCTTCTCCGTCCTTACCTGCTGGATGCTTAAACTTATATTCTTTTAATCCTGCTAAAACATTTGGAGGTAGATAACCGTTTACATTTAATTCATGTAGAACTTCAAGAACTTCATCCGTACCTTGTTGTATAGCTGTTTTACCACCTTCTATATCAGTATATTTACCAGCTGCTAGTAGTATCTGTCCATGTAGAACTTCAGCATTCAAAGTATGGTTTGCAGAATTTCCAGTTATACCAAGATAAGTTTTCTGTTTATGTCTCAGTTCAGCAGAATAAGCTGAAAATGCTTTTGCTTGACTAGTACCTTTTCCTGTAGCCTTTTGTCTATGATAATCTCTTGATACAACTTTTAGTAGTAAAGGATCACTAAGTCCAAACTTTTGTATCTCTTCGTTTTTCCAAATATTATGTAGCTGCTGTTTTCCTGCTGAATCTTTTGCATTGTACTCAGCTAATAATCCTTCGTTACCTTTAGAATTTAAATAAGTATCAAAACGATCTCGATTAGACAAACGTTGCGCTTGCATATCGGCTAATACTTCTCTAAGTTGAAGTATTTCTCTAGGATCTAATTTCTCAATAGATTGTAAAAGCTCAGGCGCACCATTATTCTGTGCATTATTTTTTAAATAATCATAAGCTTTACTCTCTTTCCATACTTTACCTGACTCCCATCCGTACTCTTGGATTGCATCAAGAACTTCCTTTGAACCTTCTGGAAATTGTTCAACAACACTTGCAACTTTATCTTTAGCTTTCGCTTCTCTTTTCTTTTTACCAGCAGAAACTTTATTAGATAA
>MDSZ01250088.1_pt1 | contig 10800 bp, 10 predicted proteins | sample 811201 | NCBI WGS metagenome assembly MDSZ01 (sample SAMN05326647, study PRJNA326480) | marine metagenome | isolation source: seawater | place: Indian Ocean: North | collected 2010
AGGTAAAAAAATTAAAAGCACTAACAACCAAGAAACGGCATAATGTTAGGACGAACAAACATATTAGGAACGATATACCAATCGACAATGATGTTTATCAGAGATACCTTTCTCACCAACCGCAAGAAGACTTCCAAAGCCTTGAAATAGATCGCGTAGTTAAATGGAAGCCTGGCATGCTTTTAGCTTGGGATCGCACTGTTATTCATAGCGCTAGTAACTTCCTAAAAGATGGAGTGACGTCGAAAACTGCGATTGGCATGTTTACAACAAAGCCTGGCGCAGGTCTCCGCAGCGCACAAATCTAGAGGCTTCAATGCTAAATGTTTTGCGAGCAATAGCACGAAGATTTGAGTGGTTGCGATCAGCTTGCGATTATATTGCAATTCGCGCTGGGTTTATTTTGATTGATGGTGGCGGTAAGCTCAAAATAAAGCGCCTAAAGATTTCGCAGAGATCGGCCTATCGCCCAGTATATCAGCCTTGGGCAACTGCGGAATTTTTGGAATCCTACGATAAAACTTCGCAACGTTCCCTGCTGACAAAAAATGCTAAATGGAACTTGGTAGCACTCGCGAGGCAAACAAAGTCTTTGCCTGGGGAACTTTGGGAATGCGGTGTCTATCGGGGGGGAACTGCACGTATGCTCGTGAAAGTCGCTAAAGAGTTTGCAGAGCATAGTGGAACACAAAAGCTGCTAAGGTTATTCGATACATTTGACGGGATGCCCGATTCTATTAAAACAAACGATATCTTTGAAGCAGGAGCATTTTCCGACACATCACAAAATACCGTGGCAGATTATGTTGGCGATATTAACAGTACTGTCTTTCACAAAGGTTTCATACCCGATTCCTTTGAGGGTTTGGAGGGGAGCCTAATTTCATTTGCGCATGTCGATGTAGATATCGAGGCAAGCGTTCTAGAATGCTGCAATTTCATTTATCCAAGATTGGTGAAGGGCGGTATCATTCTTTTTGATGACTACGGGTTCGCTGCTTGCCCCGGTGCCAGGCACAGCGTTGACCGTTTTTTTTATGGGAAGCCGGAGGAGCCGTTTGTTCTGCCAACAGGGCAAGCTTTTGTTATAAAAATTTGACCTCTTTTACTGAGCGTAACAAACACTTAACCAATTAATCCATTTGTTGGGAAAGCGTGCGCGTGGAGAAAGGAACACAACCGTGAAAATAGTTTTTGAATAACATCGTAGCTGATATGAAGCTGTAGCTACAATGACGCACGGTCTTAGTTGAATCGATATCACTAGCTTTAATGAGTGTTGCTAGTGAGCTAGTTTTCAAACATGTCTACGATCTGAACGAAATGTTTATCCGATATTCCGGTCTTTAGAAGTTCTATGATTGCTTCGCACCGAGTTGCTCCGGCGCAAACTTCTGTAGCTATGCCAACACGCCAATTTGATGCGTGAGGAGGGTTGTTCGTTAGCTGTGGTGGATACCAATTGGCAGCCTTCAGAACTTGTCCATCTTTCTTGAGTATAATTTTAAGTTGTTGAATTGAATTGGCTGTGTCGTCAGCTGCTATCTCAAACTCAAAACGCCTTTTATTGGGCGTCAGGGTAATTTGCAGCGGTTTTTCGACACTAAGTGGCACCGCAACTCTACCGAGATTTGTGAGTTGTAGATCTGGGGTTTGTCCACTCGGATCGCGCGGGCGAAGATTCAAAATTCGACGAAACGAGGCTAGGTTGGGAGAGTTTTTTGGCCAATCTCTCTCACCTTCATCTAGGAATCTTAATCTCTCAAATGTGATGGTAGCCACTGGGCGAAAATATGGTCCCCATTTGTTTAAGGGGAAAAGCCAACTATTTGTAAGTCCTGCCTCTAAATGAATTGCAACTGCTGATCGCATTGCCATATATTCGCGCCCTGTTTTTGTTGTCATGGCCGCAAACTCCGGTACAGTTTTGGGATCTGGCGAAAGAAGAAGCCCATGCTGGGCGATCTCCCGGCCAATCAAGTCACGCGACGTGATACCATTTCTGCCGTGTATCACGAGATAAACAGGTGCTGTTTGATAGAAAAAATTTAATAGGTTCCCCAATATTGTCCGCTTGTATCGAATTTTCACATTGATGAGCCCTCCGGCGGTTTCAGGAACTCTCAGTTGTTTTCCCCATTCAATAACCCTAGTTTCCAGTGTTGTTCGCTTAATTTCGCGTTTCTTGCTACGTTCAAGCAAATACATATCAGACACAAAGCCATACGGTCGGTAGTATTTTAGTAAGGCGAGAGCAGCTTGTCGGTTTGTAGTATAAGGAAGATGGCCAGCGATAAACTTCGGAGCGTCCGGCGACGAAATAAAAGCGGCATTCATTGCGTCCAATTTGGGCGTCCAGGTCAACTGTGGGGTGGTTGTGGGCAAAACGCGATAGGAAATAGGACTTGCCATCGCGACTGACTGCAAATTCGAATAGATGGCGAGAGTCCCGTCCAAATCTGGGATAGGGTAGTCCTTTTGTATACGATTAGCAGCTTCCTTATGACGGGTCTCAAAAGTTTCTAGGCCCGTCGTGCCAAATCGCCAGAGGTCAGTCGCTTGTGCAAGCAAACGTTCTAACTTGGTATTGTAAAGCGAAGGATATTGGGCCAATAAATATCCAGTTGAGCAAATTGCCGCTGCAAGACAAGAGACCCATACCGCTACGCTTCCTCTCGAATGAAGCAACCGCTCGGCAAAATGCCCCGACAAAAAATTTAAGATAAACTGCTGGTTCAGTGCAATAAAGAATGCGCCAAATGTGAAAATTGTCGCAAACGATCGAATAACATGCTGGCCGTCTTGTCTAATAAAGCCTTGTTTGTAAGCAACGAAAAGAATAGCCGCATAAGCGGCAGACGTGATCCACGCCCAACGAGCGTTTCGTCGTAAATCAACAGAAAGTATCAGTGTGACCAATGCAAATGCAAAGAACCAGAATGCCAAAAGTTCCCAATAAGAACCAAGCTCGGACACAAACTCCGGATATGCACCTCCAAGTTCAAATATTGACCCGACATACGAGCTAAAATTTTCAAGGTTTTGACCACTGATTAGAAGTAGGGTAGTTACAAAAATCACGAATATTACAGAGTGAAGCGGTAACATACGGTCGCGCAAACTTTCTTTCAGCGCGATTATAGTGAAGGCGATTGTGCCAGTAATAAAAAATGAACTTTTGACAAGTAAACCCAAAGCGAGAACCAAGAGAATTGAGAGAAAAAGAGGAGAAGTTCTCCGTTGTCGAAAATTTGGTATTAGGGCAATGGCCACCAGGGCTAAAAAGAAATACCTAGCGTCTACAGCGACGGTGAAAAAGGCTAGCATACCCAAGACGAAAGCAATGCGGCCTATCGGCCATATGATGTGTTCCACTGCCGTGCGGCAGATAACCATACCCAGGGTGAATGCAACGGCTATCTGACCAATTAGCGATATAACAAACGTATCTGGATGAAAAATCGGATAATAAAGAATCGACCATGGCCCACCGACATGTAGAACGTCGACTCCGTATTGTGCACCAGTGAAAAAAATATCGTGATAGGAGATAGTAAAGGACGGGTCTCCTTTGGTTGTCTGGATAAACTCAGGAGACCAGCGAACAAGCAAAAACACACTTAAAAAGCCTGTAAATCCCTGAAAACAAAGTTTGTTATAGCGACTCATTAGCTAAAGTTATCCACAGATTGGAGGGTGCGAGAGAGGTGTTTTATAACTTTGAATTCACAAATAATAAGAGCCTCTTTCAAACATAAATACACAAGTCTTTTCATGCTCATGAGGTGGCCGCAAGTTCGGCTTCAACGAGGTCTCGGACGATGTCCTGAAAATTTTTCGACGGACGCCAGTCAGTGAGGCGTTTGATCTTGGTTACGTCGCCGACCAACTGCCGAGACCGTTCGGCTTTTTTGAGAAGATTGGGGTTTTCAGAGACGTATCGCCTGGTCGAGAGGTCCAGATTTCTAAATACGATATCGACGAATTCACCCACGGTATGTGTTTCTCCCGTTGCGATGACAAACTCTCCGGCCTCATCAATGCTTAAGATGGCTTGCATCGCCCGTGCATAATCCGTTGCGTCGCCCCAATCAATTGCGGCTTCGAGGTCGCCGAGAACAAGGCTGTCGCTGTGCCCGCGTTTAATGGCAACTGCGCCTTTAACAATCTTTTGGCCAATAAACGCTGGTCCCCGCCGCGGTGACTCGTGGTTATAAAGAATACCGCTACTGCAAGAAAGGTCGTGGTCGCGGCGATACATCCGGCAAATCTCAACGCCGCTCGCTTTCGTAATTCCGTAGACGCTCACGGGATCAAAGGGGGTCTCTTCTGTTTGCGGCACATTACGCGGATTTCCAAATACATGAGAGGACGCAGCATAGAATAACTTTGCGGTGGAGCAATGCTTGCGAATGCCCTCAAGAAAATGCAACAAGCCTTTGACATGAACGTCGAAACTTCGTGCGAAGCCGAGAACTGCATTTTCACTCTCATCTTCCGAAGAACGATGGTGAGCCGCCAAATAATAAACCTCGGCCGGCTGGCTGGCGTCGACTAAGCGGTCGGCTGTCATTTGATCGAAAATCGGGTTTTCAGAGCCTAGACCGGGGGGTGCGTTAGCGATGCGATCCCGCTCAACACCGACAACGTTGTAGCCCCGGTCTGCTAATTGATCGGTAAGGTAATACCCATCCTGCCCCGCGCTGCCGACGATTATCGCCGTTTTTTTCATTCACTTTGCCGTAAATCTCACTTCGGCGTAGAGGACATTTTTCTCTCGCAATTACCATTCTTTATCTTATGTAGATTGCACAAGCAAGGTGCGACCAAGGGCACTGCCAAGACAATGAGATAATTTATAAATTGTGCGTTCCTGTGTCTGATCACTCTTTCTCGATTATGAACGGCCAATTGCAGCACAGAGAGGTTGAATGTTTTGTTCGCTGGTTTGGTCGTGCAGTATCTGGCGTGAGTGCGGCCAATTGTATAGGCTGACGGGAGTGCGCGTTTGGGATTTAGATTGAATGGCGAACACTCTCGAAGAACACTCTCCGGCAGACCCGAGCGGTGAGCGGCGGGAATTTAAGAAAGTCGAAATTTTTCGGCCGACCTGTAACCTGGATACGGTTCGAGACGGGCGCGGTGGTATTTTCACCTGGGTGCCGCCGGAACCGATTGTCGAGTTTAATATGCTGTATTTCCGGCCTGGGAAGTCGCGCGGATATCATTATCACCCGCACTTTATCGAGTACCTTTTAATCGTTGACGGCTCCGGTGTCCTTGTAACGCGCGAAGATCCGAACGACCCCGAATGCGAAGAGTTCGTCCATCTGAGCAAAGGGATATGTACGCGCACGGAAAAGAATGTCTATCACGCGGTTCATGCCATAACCGATATGACGATCGTTGCGATGCTGACACATCAATGGGACCATTCTGATCCACCGATCATCCGAGTTGAGGATAGGCAACAGGACGAACCGGAGTCGTAAAGGCGTGCGGATCGGACTTATCGGAGCGCAAGGTTTCGTTGGCTCGGCGATTGCGACCGGGTGTGCGAAGGTACCTGAAATCGATTTGGTTCAGGTCATGCGGACGAACTACGAGGCCGCCGCCACGGATGGACATTACGACGTTTTGATCAATGCAGCGATGCCGTCGCGCCGATTTTGGGCGCGTCAAAACCCAGGATTGGACTTCGTTGAAACCGTCGTAAAAACCAGTCAGCTTCTGTATAATTGGTCTTGGGGAAAGTTCGTTCAGATCAGCTCGATTTCAGCGCGCAGTCAGCTCGATACTGTATATGGACGTCACAAAGCCGCCGCAGAGAAATTGTGCTCGTTTGACGACAATCTCGTGCTGCGCTTGGGACCAATGTACGGCGAAGATCTCGACAAGGGTGTTCTGATCGACCTCTTAAACGACAGTACTGTGTTCGTGTCCGCCGATAGCCGTTATTGTTTCGCGCCAATCGAATGGATTGGTGAATGGATACCGAAAAATCTCCATCTTGTAGGTGTCATGGACCTTGGCGGGACCAACGCGGTCGCCCTAGGTGAAGTTGCCGAAGCCGTCGGCTCGCAGTCGACATTTGAAGGTGTTGTCGACGATCAGATTCTAACCAACCCGGTCGACGACGCGCCTTCGGCGCGCGATGCGATCGAATATTTGCGTGGCTTGCGCGAAAAGGGAGGCAACTGAGAAAAATGAAGATCACGGAAATAGAGTGTTGCCGCGTTTGCGGATCGACCTCACTCGAAGTCATCTTCGATTTCGGCGTGCAAGCTTTATCAACGCGTTTTCCTGGGCCTGACGATCCGGACGCCGAACAAGTGCCGCTGACATTGACGCAGTGTCATCATTGCAAGCTTGTGCAACTCACTCACAACTACGATCTCGATGATCTCTATCGGCGGGGATATGGATACCGTTCCGGCGTCAATCAGACGATGCGGGATCATCTCGGTGGGATTGTCACGCAACTGGAGAATTACGCCAATCTAAAAACCGGCGACACGGTTCTCGACATCGCGAGCAACGATGGAACCCTGCTCGCCGCGTATCGTGAGAAGGATTTGAACTTGGTCGGCATCGATCCGACAGTGGCGCAATATAGAGAGTACTACCCTGAAGGGGCGCATATTTCGCCTGAGTTCTTTACGCGAGACGAATTTCTGCGAACGAGCCCGACGCCTTCGGTGAAAGCGATAAGTTCGATTGCTGTTTTTTATGATGTCCCGGATCCGGCACGTTTCGTAGAGGAAATTGCATCGTGCCTCGAAGCGGAAGGCGTTTGGGTTATGGAGCAGTCGTACCTTCCAATCCTGGTATCGACACTCTCGTTCGACAGCATCTGCCATGAACATTTAGGATATTACTGTCTTAAACAGATCGAGATTGTTGCCGAGCAAGCCGGGCTACGAGTCTTTCATGCGGAGACAAACGACATGAACGGCGGATCTATTCGCGCCTTTCTATGTCATCAAAATGCGCACTTTAAAACAGAAACGGATTCACTGTCACGCTTGAGAAAACTTGAGCAAGCGGCGCTGCTCGACGACCCGGAAACATTCCGGTCGTTTCATAAACAAGTTATGGGTTTGGGCGATCAACTCGTCGACCTTCTGAAGAGGGAGAAGTCGGCTGGTAAATCGATTCATATCTACGGGGCCTCGACCAAGGGCAATGTGCTCTTACAGCTATTCGGTATCGACGCATCGATCGTTGACGCTGCCGCTGAACGGAATGAGTGGAAGTTCGGACATCGGACGCCAGGAACCAATATTCCGATTATTTCCGAAGCAGAATCGCGCGCTCAAAAACCGGATTATTATCTAGTGCTTCCTTGGCACTTTCGGGACGAGTTCGTGAAACGCGAAAAGGAATTCATGGATAACGGCGGGAAACTGATATTTCCGCTGCCCGAAGTGGAAGTCTATCCGAACAGCTAAAGCAGCGTGGCGATAGCCGTGGCGGCCTCCGACGCTCCGGTCATTTCGACGGGCACAGGATTGGGGCCTGCAAGCAAGGTTTCTAGTGAATGCGCTAATTCAGCGGAATGCAGCGCCTCCCGTGGTAATTTTCGTGCCGTGCAGTGCGCGGTCATCCAGGCTTCCAGTATTGGGGTCTCGCACCAATTGAGCCGATCCGTATAGAGAATCCGCGTTCCGTTGGCGGCGGCCTCGGTCACGCTCCCGTAGCCGGCTTTTGTCACGATCGCATCGGCGGATTTCATCAGATCGATAAAGGAAATATCTAATTCGTCCCGCGAAATGGAATTGACTTGGTCGATGCGCCAATTCGGCGGCGTGATCCAAACAACGCCATCGATTGGCGGCAGAGAGATTTCAGAATGAATTCCTGGAATGCCGCCCATGGACGCCATTACGTAGTAGCGCGCCGGTTTTAGGTCTTCTAATGCTTTTCGTCTGTCGTTCCCGATCCGCGCAATTGGGCCGATCGACGTTGGGTTCGGAAGCTAGGACGTCGGACGATGTGGCGTCAACAAAAGAAAAAGATCGGCTTGCGAGTATCCTTGGATCATCCAGTCCAGAATATCGTCTGCGCCATCGCGATCGCCACAATAGGCCTCGAAGACATCCGCCCAATTTAAAGAGGATACCGCCGCCGCAGGTATCCCCGCGGCTTTCGCTGACGCAACGCTGGCCATGGAAATATTGGTGATCATAAGGTCGGCGGAGAGCGCCCGTAACACTTGTGCTTCGTGGGCGATGACTGCGTCGCGGTCCGAGAAAATCTTCGAATAATCTGCAAAAAGGCCGTTTTCATCGACGTGCAACGGCCCCCGCATTCGCATGTCCGGATCGGGCGGCCGTGGGCCCATCTCGAATGGAATATTAATGAACTCTGCGCAGATGGAACGATCTAAGTCCGTTCTGACCGTCACTGCTATATTACTTCTCAATTGATACAGTGTCTGCAGAATCGGCGCCAGTTGGGCCAAGTGGCCATATCCGTTCGCGGAAATATCGACAACAATGTGGTTTTGTTTCAGTTGCATTCTAGCTGGAGCGTTATCGAAAAATCTTAAATTAACTGCGCTTTTCTGAGGCGACAATGACCTAAATGTGGACCACTAAATGATATTTGCATTTTGATGCTTTACCTCTGTGAATGCCAAAAAGCCGATCGCGGTTTTTTTTTGGAGGGCTCTATTTTCGTGACGGTAGGTTTGTGAAAGATAAGCCTTTTAGTAGAAAGCTATTTTGTTTTGAAAAATGGACTGAAGGGATTTCGTTTCGACAATATCGCTGCCATCCTGCAAAAATGGAGTGCAAGCGTTGCGAAATCTTGGGTGAATTACTGATTGAAAGAAACGGGGAAAGAAGGGCGTTTGTTTCTTCGGCGGCTTGTTGATGGGTATAAAAGCCAATACGGATATTCTCGCGCTGGATGGTGTGCATTGGCTAGGTGTGCCGGCATCGGGTGGTGATGAATCCCTAAGCGGCGGCTCTTGCTTCCAAATGGCTGTGCCTGAAGAAATTTCTCCTGCAAAGCATTTCTTTTTGGATGAGATGCTGGAATTCGACGACATTTGTGCATCACTCGATGGAACAGCAAGGTTTGTGGACAATTTTATCCTTGTCGAAGACTTTGGCGATTAGAAATCTACGCTGTTTTTGAAAAAAGCGAAATCGTGGTCCGTTGCATTGGGCGCGCAAAGCTTAGTGCAAGATCACTGGGAAACCGCTCAATGCTGGCGAAATCCCTAATCTGGAAAAGTTGCAAAATATCAATGTTGCGACCAAATATTTCATTTTCCGGATGCCGTTTGCGCCATCCATAATGGCGGAATACACAAATCAGTATCTTAAAAATAGGAAAGATGTTAAGTCGCCATTCATGAGGATTGGATATGACCAGCGGCCTGAGTGTCGCCACGAAATGATTGCTGCCTCGCCTCCGGTGGATAAGACCGCACGCCCCAATTTATAGAACGCGTTACAAATCCAGAATTCTGGTCGTTTACTGAAGCCTTTCGTTAGTTCACAGGTACGCCGGTGCTGCTTAACGCCTTGCTCAACGTGCATGGGGGAATTGATCGATTACAATATTAGGGGCGTTGTGCGGGTGATCACTTTATTCGATATGAATTTTTCTTGCTTCCAAAAACAAACTGCTTGCGAAGAAATATGTCTCCGGCCTTCTTATTGGAGTTTATAGAATAGGAAGAGAACGCAGAGATATTCACACGTAAGCTATATTAATTCGCGGATAGGACTGAGATGGTCCCGGAATATGGGTCAGTTGTTTAAGTTGTATTCCACCGTTTACCGAGATTTATAGCGAAGCGACGTAAGTTCGCGGCTGAGTTAAAGGCGAAGGTAGCGCTAGAGGCGCTGCGTGGCGACAGAACGATTCAGGAGGTCGCATCGCGCCACAAGGTTCACCCAAATCAAGTTATTAGTCGGAAGCGCCAGGCGATGAACGGCCTGGGCGAGGTGCTCTCGAACGGCGTGGACAGGCGCGCCGGGCCCGCGAGGCGAAGATACATGATCTGCAAGCGAAGACCGGCCAATTGCCATTGGCAAGGGGTTTTTTGGTGAGAGAGCTCAAGCGATGAGTCGTTCGGAGCTCAAGGCGCTGAAACGCCTTGGCGTCCCAGGGCTGAGCTTGAGCCGGCAATGCATGCTTAAATCGAAAGGCCGGTTGTTACTCTATTACCGGCCGAAGGGCGAGAGCCAAGAGAATCTGACGCTGAGACACTGGCCCGTTATGGCTAGCCTGACATTGTCAACACCGATCAGGGGAGCCAGTTAACCAGCTTCGAGTTCACGAACACCCTAAAAGACGCCGAGGTCGCCATCTCCATGGATGGCCGTGCCCGGTGCATGGACAATATCTTCATCGAAAGGCTGTGGTGGTCGCTCAAATACGAGGCGGTGCATTTGCACGAGCTGACCGACGGCTTCCACACCGAGCGGTTCATTGGCGACTCGGTCACTTTCTATTACACCGAGCGCCCTCATTCATCGCTCGGTGGCGAAACGCAGGTGGAAGCCTACGACGGAGCCATGCCCATGGATATGATGGACAAGGCTCACGCCCTGCCCCCAACCCCCACAGGCTCAACAACAGCACGAAAATCTGATAAACAGGTTTCTGGCGGCATGATTAGACAACGGGATACAGCTTAGAAACGCCGTCAAATTATCCAACTATGTGGAACCACCTCAGATCGAACGGGCGCGTCAGTATGGGCGTTACATTTATCGTCGGGTCGCAGGCATGCTGATAGATGCGGGATGGCACTTGAACGACAAACAGGTCGAATGTCTG
>MDSZ01028167.1_pt1 | contig 10799 bp, 8 predicted proteins | sample 811201 | NCBI WGS metagenome assembly MDSZ01 (sample SAMN05326647, study PRJNA326480) | marine metagenome | isolation source: seawater | place: Indian Ocean: North | collected 2010
AATGACAAAATCTCAAATGTTTAATAGAGGAAATCAGGAAGTTAGCAAATATTTTTCTGGTAAAGTAAAGACAGATTTTAGCAATGTAAGCGGACTAGATAGTCAATTGCTATCTGGACTAACAGACACTGAGTCGAACAAAATGTTATATTTGACACCACAAAGCATAGATATGTCAGGGGTCAAATATGATACATCGACTTTTGACCAATATACAACAAACGAACCAGTTTTTCAAGCGCTTGAAATAGCCAGAGCCGTCGGTAGCCTAGATTCAGATCCAAACGTTATGTTGTCACTAACAGTTGATATTAACTTTGAAGAAGAGGAAGAGGAGCAAAATGAGTCTTCTTATATGGATCCTAATCTTGTGGCATCTAAAGTTATATCAGCAGCAGAATTTCTTGGAAATGATTGTCCAATTATAAATGTATTTCATGAAGTTCAAAAAGATCCCAGCCTGCTAATAAAAGACAAAAATTTATCTGACAAATTAGCGTCGGCTGTATTTGCTGCTCAAGCACCTAGTCTGCGCATGTCTGTTAAAGATATAGATATTACTGATGGTGAAAATAAATTGATACCTTCTCTTAAAAATCAGACATTAAGGCCAGAACATATTCCAATTCAGTTAAAAGCTATCGCCCTTTCTGTAGACTCTGCCGCAAAAAATAATGTATCCCAGACTGGTGTAGACATATTTAGTGCTGCTGGGAAAACCGAACTAGCATATCAGCATTTTGGGAATATTAAAAAAGTCAAATATTTTGCTGGTTTTGAAAAATTTAGTGATGGTAGAAACAATCTATCAGCGCCCATATATAAGGACCTAGACGATCAAAATTATAACAATTTGAATGATGGTTCTACTTTTTGCGTAATCGAAAACTATAGCAATGAATTTCTTGGTATGGAATTAGAAAACGATTTTTCTACTACCAATAACTTTTTTGTATTAAGAGGAAAAAAATAAGGAGAAAATAAATGCCAAACCACAATGAACCGGTTGATGTTTCTGTGATTTCTGGAATAGGAGAAGCCCTGTTTCAACAAGCCAATTCGGATTCCGAAAATAAAGAGTTGCCTGAAGGGCTTTCAGCACAGACTGACCTTTCAGAAGAAACTAGAGTAAATAATTCAGAAGTCAACGCACTAGCTTTGGTGTATTCAACAGATTTTCGTAAAAAAGTAGCATCTACATCGCAGATAGTGACACAGCATGAAAGCTATTATGGTCTTTTTAATTCAATTTCGCCAATGGAAAGTGTAACTGGAGCAGAGACAGAACAAATGGGACAACCAGCTTTATCTGGTGAATATACACCCTCTATACCATCACCGACCGCTGGTTCTATTGTATCTACTGGAGGTATGTCAAGTGGGTATAGTTAGATTAAATTTAGAAAATAATGAAAACCACCCTTTGCATCGTTTTATGATGGATAATAAAATTAGAGTGGAGTTTTCAGATGGCACTGAGAGTAATGGCGTTAGAAGTTCAAATGTTGAATTTATTGATAAGATTACAGTACATCCAGTAGAAGAAAGGGTGACTGATAATTTTAAGCCAAGGTTTGTTCAAAAAGTCACTTTTAGTTCTGAACTCTATCCACTGGCTCTTGAAAGGGAAATTAGACTATTACTAGAAGAGGGGATTGAATATCAATCATATCAAACTTTTTTAGCAGTTGCCCAATATGATCATGATTTAGATGATTCCCTACCAGAAAGAGAAAGGCAGGTATTTGGTGATGCTTTTAGTTATTATAATTTTAGAATGAGAAATTATGAGGCTTTTGTATTTGACAAAGACGAAAAAACATTGCCATGTCACATACTAGGAATTTATAAGGATGTTTTCTATGATAAAACAATACCATCACTTTTTCCAAACGACTCTTTTAATGAATTTTCTCTATCAGAAGAAAACTTTGTGGGAAGCATTCCTAAACAAGTTAATAATAATTATTATTTATTTATGCATCACCACAATTATGATAAAGGTAATAATTATTTTCACAAATATAGTAAGCTGTCGATACAACAGATTTTAAATCAATATTCAGACACCATGAAAAATGTTTATGTTAATTTCAAATATGATTCCTCATATGACACAAAAATATTAGATATTCCTTTTTTCAACAGCTTAACATTATTTTTTAACAACGGAGATCACAATAGAGTTAAAGAGTGTTTAAATTCATCAGGGTTTGTTGATCATTTTATGAAAAAAAATAGATTTAATGATATGGAAAATTTTTCTTTCATCGCAGATAATGTTTTCACCTCTTACAATTCATTTGATCTAGTGGACACTATGTTAAATTCAAATAATTTTTCTATTGATTCTGATGAAACAATTTTCAATGACTTTAATCCTAATAGCGCTATGTCTGAGAACAGACCTATCGTTTTTAATATGAAAAAGTTAATATTGATGGGAAAGCTAAGAAGATTATTACTAGACTATAAAAAAGACTTTAGAAAGTTTTTTATCGAAGATCAAATTAACTATTCTGAGCTTATGTCTTATGTTGTTATCAAAAGAAGAGATGATGGGTCTACGCCTATTCAAAAATTCTATTTTTATAATTTTGAAAGCACTAGAAACTTTATTGATTCACAAGTTCAATTTAACGTTAAATATTCATATGAAGTATTAGCAACCTATGCTATTGTAGGATTTAAATACCATTTTAGAAACATGACGACTCCAAATAATGTAGGAGATATTAGTGCGGAGTTAGTTAGCGAGCCAAGTGTTAAAATCATATTTGTCCCAATAACAAATGTTGATTTGAGAGTGATTGAGCCACCCCCATTACCACCCATTGTTAAGATTCACAATAAATTAAATGAAGATTTTAATATTTCAATAACATTAGAGGATTCAATAGGTATTGTTAATAGCTCATATGATAGAAAAGAACTAATACCTTTTAACAATAATGATGAGCTATATAAAAATCGACTATTTGAAAGTATGCACACGAGTTTGTTATATTATTCTTCAATATCATCTGATAACCTATTTGAAGTCTATAGGGTAGAAGAGCCTCCTACTTCTTATTTAGATTTTGCTGATAACTTATTGCAAGTAGTTTCAATAAACGAGTTTGATGAGTTTGGAGAAAGGTTGTATAAAACAGTAACATTTGAGCATGCTTTGGAACATCAGAAAAAATATTACTATTTATTTAGGACACTTACTCACTACGATAATCCATCAAACCCATCTCCTGTTTATGTTGTAGAAAAATATAAAGATGCTGATGAGACTATACTAAAAGTAGATTCATACGATTTTCCAGTAGAGCCAATTAACTATGAAACACATATGAGAAGATTCTTAAAGTTAGCAATACAAGCAGATCATTTAACAGTGCATGATGACACATATGCTAACGGCATTCTTAGTATTAATAATTCTGATTTAAAAATGGGCTCTTCAATTAAAGATGATGATATTTGGAACTATAATAAGCTTAATAGCAACTATATAAAGCTAAGATTGGAATCTAAAAATACGGGTAAGAAAATTGATCTTAATTTGGTTTTTAATTATCAAAAACCGGAAAATATTTAATTGAAATATAATTATACAAGTAAAAAGGAGTAAATTTATGGGTTTTCAAGATAATAGCGGCGACATCATATTTGACGTTGTTTTAACTGACGAAGGAAGGAGGCAACTAGCAAAAGGGGACGGAAGTTTTAAAATTTCAAAATTCAAACTTGGAGACGACGAAGTTAATTATGCTCTCTTCGACACCACAACGGGCTCTGCTTATCAAGACTTGCAAATTTTACAAACACCTGTTTTTGAGTCGTTCGCCAATAATACTTCTAATATGAGTAGCTTGTTAATAAATTATCCCAGTAATAATTTGCTTTATCTACCTGTAATTAAATTAAACGAAGTATACAGCACACAGACAGCCAGACATGCTCTTGGAAACTTTGTTGTTGCAGTTGACATGAACACAGAGGGTACTTTAGATGAGAATAACAATGGCACTGCTATAGCAATTGATAGTGATAACCGACCAGTGCAAGGGTTTTTGTTTGGTGCGACACCAACACGTTCTGATTCGACATACATTAGAGTTGATGCCGGTATTGATAACGACGCCAGACCACCTAACTCCTCAACGGGCCTCGAAGCCGATCTAAACGAGACTGGATATTTAATCGAACTAGACTACAGATTGGGCCGCATCTGCGATAGACAAGGAAATTTAATATCGCCACTTTATGTTGATGATGACAATATTGCAGTATACAGAACACAGGTACAACAAAGCGGACTTGGAGCCGGCGCCCCCAGTGCAAATATAGGTGAGCAAGGGTTTGTATTAAACAACACAATAACAGAAACCACTTCAACGCAAACGATTGCTGGATTAAGATCAACGTTTCTTCAATTCAAAATTGTTTCAACACAGGAGCTTCGTCAATCAAACTTTTATTTTAACAAGTTTGGTAGCGAGGTAACATCTTATACAAGAAAAAGCGGCGGAAGCCCAACGACAAAAATCATTGATACTATATGCAAAGTTACAGGTATCAACACAGGATATACTTTAGAATTAAATGTTCGATTTGCCAAACTAGCTTAATGGAGAAATATAATGGCCAATACACAAAAACAACTAGATCAAAATAACGACATAGTTTCAACTAAAACATTGCTACATGAGGCAATACCACTAACTGGTACCATTGTATCCGGTACATATGGTGACGAAAATATTAAAAATTACGCTCATGGAATGTTCCAGTCTGTTTATGACTATCCATATCTTAGCTCGTCTGCAAATCATATTTTTGATATAACTGTTGGATATGCCGCTACATCCCATCTTAGCAATTCAGCTTATACTCAAAACTCCAAAAAAATTAATATTTACAATCAAATGGCTCAGGTGCTAAGTGGCTACGAAACTGGCTCTGCGAGAGAATTTGATGAAGACGGCGATTTGACCGGTGGAACAAAAATGAAAGAGTGTTTGTTTTTCACATTTTCTAGACTTTTAGTTAAGGATGAGATTAAAAAAGGCTCATTTAATATGGAATTCTTAATCGACGATTCATTTGTTGCTAGCAATAAAGCTTTCGCCGATCCAACAAAAAGAGTTAAAATAACAGATGTTGGCGCCGTAGACTCGTATAAAATAAATTCTCCTGTTGGTGAATATGGGATTCTAATCGCAGATTCTACAGCCGGCTCGAATCTTACAAATGATGGTGGGACTCTTGCATCCGGACAAAAGGTTGGTTTGATCTATTATCAGGCGGGCGTTGCTGTAGTTACAGCCTCGTTATTTACTCGAACAACTACTAATGGCGGAATACTGAGTATAGCAAATAGTGAGATGACAAACGATTTTAGTGGTGCTGATCTTGTATCAATTGATGGACTATTGACCGGCTCAGCCATATCTGCTTCCGCAGATGCTATCAGACATAGAATTTTCAATATCTCATTTAACAACACAACGGAGCTTAATTCAACCATTTATTTCTGCCGTATTAACCACAATGAGTTTAATTATTCTTCAAATCCATCGTACTTAAGTGACAGCCAAATTAGGGTCAAAAACGACGCTTCTGATCCTCCGGTATCCTACATTACAAGCGTTGGCTTATATGACAATAATGATAGGCTCTTGGCCGTTGGAAAGCTATCTGAACCCTTGAGAAAAGACCCCACGATTGAATATACATTGAGAGCAAGACTTGATTACTAATGTCAAAAAAACAATTTACAGATAACGATGTTTTTATCAGCAGGATGAAAATTCATCCTGAGATTAATTTCTTTATATATAATTCTGATGTTTACATTGATAAAAGGCCAAATATAGTCGGGAAAAATGGTAATACATATAAAAATGTACCAGCCGGCCATGTAAGTTTATACGAATTGAATATTAATCGAGACAATACACTTCCTAATAACATAGTTTTTCCTTTTTTAATTAGGGACGGCCTATTATATGATCTTAGAAGTAATCTGTCATCGTTCACTTTTAATCGACCAGATGGCAATGTTGATTTGGGAACTGATAATATTATAGAAGGCTCATATCCTATGTCGGCCAGTATAACTAGAAAGTATTTAACGACTAGTATTTTTTATAATAATTCCGGTCAGGTGATAAACAGAAATAAATATGTTGAGTCGCTCAATCGTATTGGGAGACAAAAATATTCACACCTTAGTAAAAGGTTTTTGTTACCACTTGAAACAAGAGAGGCACCAGTAAACATGGTTAATATACCAGCATGTTTTTATGGATCTGCAATCAAAAGGGGCTCCCTATCTTTAAACTACTATATCACAGGAACGCTCATCGCATCCGCCACCGACCATAGACAAAACGGAGAAATTATTTCAACATTTGGTAATTCTTCTGGGTCTGTGGTCGGCCTTGTTTATTATGACGAGGGAGTAATGATATTCCCAACCGGCTCAACATCCGGAAATCACTTTACTGCTTCTTATTTTAATCAAGCCGAATTAGACTCAGGAAATAGCATCTCATACAATGGTGGAACTTCTGACGGTAATGCTTCTTGGATATATTTCGGTTCAGGAGCAAATGATGGTATCACTCATACTAATTCTCATGCGTCTGCCAGCTATTCAATAAACTTCAAGGGACTAACATATAAGAATACTTTAACACTGATGTGTCACTCGCATAAGGGTGAAGATAATTTTTCAAACAACCCAACCTTTTTAGACTTTACTGGCAGTAGTAGAAACTTATTTACAACTAGTTCAAACTCATATAGAGAATCCCCAACAGCGATAAAAAATGTAGCGTCCTCCTCATATCATGGTCATGAATCACATTTCAGAAAGGTAACATATATTTCAAAAGTAGGCATTTATGATGAGAATGATAATCTTATTATGACAGCAGAGCTAGCCAGACCATATAAAAAAGAAGAAGACAGAGACTATACATTTAAGTTGAAGTATGATTTGATTTGATTCTTTGATTAAAAAAACAAATATTTACTTGACAAAGTGAAAAAAAGGTGTTATATTATTAATATGAAAGAAGTAGCTATTGGTCTAGACATAAGCACTAGCAAGATTGGTCTCTGTGTTATGGACCTTAAATTTAATTTATTAGAGACCACATTAATAAAGTTAGATACAAAAGAAGAATTAGAAGATAGATGCATACAACTAGAAAATTATATTAATGACTTAAATTTTTTAGATAAAATAAATGATAAAGGTTATTTGATAAAGTATGTGTATGTCGAGTCTGCATTCATTGCTTTTTCGGGCGGAAAAACATCTGCTGTAACAATGAGCAAGTTACAGAGATTTAATGGCATGGTCTGTTACATGTTAAGAAAAACAACAGGTATACAGCCCATATCTTTATCACCGTCAAAGGCAAGAGGACTAGTTGGCCTCAAGATAAAGCGTGGTGAAAACACAAAGCTTAAAGTTATTGAGCATGTTACAAAGGCTTTTCCTAAGGATTTTTTGTATGAATTAACTCGCATGGGTAATCCTAAGCCGGGAACAGATGATAGGGCTGATGCAATTGTAATTGCTTGGGCGGGTTTAAATCAAAAAAGGAGCTAATTAGTAACTGATAGGAGTTGCTAATTATGAATTTGACAATAGGTCAATTAAGTTCTCTGATCAGAGAAGAAATAAAAACATTTATTTCAGAATCAACCTCTGCGCAAACCTCACCATACGCTAACGAAATGATTCAAGCTATAAGAGAGCTTGACTTTACTGACATTGAATACGTCTCATCTGGACAATTTGGGGACGTTTACAAGGGAAAGTGGCAAAGAGAAGGTGGTGCGCCAAGAGCCATTAAAGTGCTTTCTTATGATGAGATAGGCAAAAAAGAAGCATATTTATACAGAAGAGTGTCTGATGGTAGAAGTAAGTCGGATGCTATTAAAAAACATTTTCCTAAAGTTGATATGGTAAGACGTAGCACTGATGGTGATTATGTTCTGATTGTTATGGAACTTTTGGAGTCTGACCCAAATGTAAAGTCTGTTATTGAAGACATTTTTGGCTATAGAGAGGTTGGGACCAGAACAGACTTACCACTTCAAGATTTGGATATATTTAAGGATATTGGATATAGAGCAAATGCGATGGTTGTCGATACCAAGAGTAGGGCTAACATCCTAAAAGACATGATATATGGATATCCTAGCGAAGTGAAAGATAAGATGTCAAAATCAATAATGGGAATGAACTTCGACTCTACCATATTTCCACGAAAAAAATTTGACACACTAAAGCGAAGAATAGCCTTTAGAAAGCACCCAATATGGGATTCTCTTGATGTTGCCGAAGAAGATTTGTCAAAAACGGGCGAGGCAGCTTTATCATTTTTGTTTTATTTTGTAGCGTATTCGATAAAATTTATTAAAGAAGAAGAGCAAAATATGAGCGAGACTGATGTTCTTTATAAGTTGAAAATTCCATTAGAATATTTTATTGACGCATATAGAGATTACACACCAGTTGGAATAGGCGGGATTAACTTTCCGGGCGCCCCAAAAGAAACCGAGGGGCTTGGATATCCGGGCGCAAAAAGTCTACTTCAAGCAATTAACGATATGGAAAAGATTGTTGGACTAGAAGCCAGAGATATGCATGATAGAAATGTTTTAGTAAGGCCTAGTACAAAAGATATTGTGATAGTCGATGTTGGGATGTTTAGGAGCGTAAGCAGAGGTGCTCCGTCTTATGAAGAAGATGTTACTATAATAGAGAAAAAGAAATGGAGCAAGTCGGAACGTAGTAAGAGAAAAAAGAACTGCTCAAACCCAAAAGGCTTTACCATGAAGCAGTTTTGTAAAAACCAAAGAACTCGTTCCAAAAAGGGACAAAGAAAAAACGAGGAAATTGAAGAGGTTTATTCGGATAAACAAAGAAGATATATGTGCGCAATGTCCAGACAGGGCGCAGATAGGCCTGAGGGATTATCAAAAGCAGAAGCAGAGGAGATGTGCAAAGGCCCAATGAAGAAAGAAGGTCTTGATGAAAGATGTCAGAAGGGTTATAAGACACACCCAACACGCAAGACTAAGAAGATGTTTGGCAGAACTTATCGTAATTGTATAAAAGCGGAAGAGGGCAAGGACCCTAAGAAAGGTACCGGCAAGAAGCCAAAAGGCTCCGGCAGAAGACTATATACCGATGAAGATCCTAGTGATACTGTTAGTGTAAGCTTCAAGTCGGTTAGTGCCATACAAAAGACTCTTGCTAAGAAATCTTTTAAGGCAAAAAGTCACAAACGACAATCTCAGATAATTAACCTGATACATCAAAGAGTTAGGGCAGCATATAGAAATGCTAAAGACCCAAAAACCAAAGCCAGACTTAAGAAGGCTTATGACTATGCTAAAAAAAGAAAAGAATCTTCTAAGCGCAAAACACTGAGAATGAGAAAACAAAAGAAACGATAACTATTTATATTGGGAACCATATGATGGATATTACATTAGAATTAATAAATAAAATTATACAAGAAGAAATTGAAGCGGTTCTTAGCGAAAAACGTAAGAAAAAACGCAAAAAACGCAAAAAAGCAGGTACTGAATCAAGTAAAGAATCATCACTTCGTGACTGGTTTGGCCGTAAGGGCGCTAAAGGTAAAAAAAGCGGATGGGTTGATTGTAATGCGCCCGATGGCAAAGGTGGCTACAAAGCCTGTGGAAGATCATCGGGCGAAAAAAGAAAAAGGTACCCCGCGTGTCGTCCGACCCCCGGTGCGTGCAAGGAAAAGGGTCGTGGAAAATCTTGGGGCAAAAAAGGATCAAAGAGGAAAAAGAAATGAACCTAACCACAGAACAGATTCAAGCTTTAATGGATTTTATAGAAGCTGGTGAAGTCGAAATGATAAGATATTTTATTGATACCCTTAACATTCAAGTTGACTATAGCCACCCAATAATCTCAGCCATTTACAAATCTAGAAATTTAGACGCTGGTCAAAAACATGGTATTGCTATGAGCATGATTAAAATCTCCCCAAAACCAAAAAACGAGGAAACGCAAATGAATCTAACAACAGAAGAATTACAAAGAATTATTCAAGAAGAGCTAGAAAGTGTCATAGATGAAAAAGCATCTAAAAGAGCTAGGCGCAAAAAAAGAAGAAAAGCAAAAAAGAAGAAAGCAAAAAAAGACGCTTGCTATCATAAGGTTAGAGCACGATACGATGTATGGCCTTCAGCGTATGCTTCTGGTGCGCTTGTAAAATGTCGCAAAGTTGGCGCCAAAAACTGGGGCAATAAGTCTGAGTCCCTTAGAGAATCTGAAGGTGAGTTTAAGCCCCACATGATGTATGATCCGAAGAGCAATAAAAAAGAAATGACACAGAAGGAAGAAGACCATCTACGACTAGCCAAGAAAGGCTATACACATGTCGACCCCGACGTTCTAAGAAAAGTGCTAAAAGACGAAGGCGGAGCTTCTGGTATGGACCCTTTCATCAAAGCTGTTGGTGATGGCATGGAAGATGAGATTAAAAAGACTCTTGCTGCAATGCCTGACGTAGGACAGCACAAAGATAAAGATTATATTCTAGATGATAAAAAACAAATCAAAATCGTTAAAGAGACAAAAAAAAAGAAAAAATCTGCCAAAGACAGAATGAAGTGTAACAAGTCAAGAAGGATTAGAAAGGGAGAGCCGGGATATGGCAAAAAGAAGTTTGTTGTGAAGGCTTGCCAAGACGGAACAGAAAAGATTATTCGTTATGGCGATGCTAATATGGAAATCAAAA